>X129_Alpine_Ibex__coassemble_7_pt1 | contig 26822 bp, 19 predicted proteins | sample X129_Alpine_Ibex__metabat2_low_PE_004 | metagenome-assembled genome bin X129_Alpine_Ibex
CGTAATGGTCCTAATGGTCTTAACGATCCTAACGATCCTAACGGTCCTAAAAAAATTAAGACCTGTGAGACCTTTAAGACAATTAAGATGGTCACGGACAACGATGACACCCGACCTCGTAATGATCTTAACGATCTTAACGGTCCTAATGGTCCTAAAAAAAATCTCACAAGATTTGCATTTGCAAAAATTATTATATATTTGTATCATGAAAAATATTTGCTAGATGCAAAGCATCTATGAAAGAGATATTGACTTAAAAAATAAAACTCTATACAACGATGAAAAAACTTGTATTTATACTTCTAGCATTGTCGATGCTCGCTATGGCATGTGGCAAGGAGGAGACTCCACAGTCAAACCCTAATGCACCTAAACTAGAACTAACATCAGAGTCAGTAGCCGAATTCTCGGCAGAGGGCGGCATAGGTAGGATAACCTACATATACAACCCTGGAAACATTAGCGGCAACAAGCCCCCTATCGTGGATATCGTGACACTGAAGATAGCATGCGATGCCGAGTGGATAGATATAGACGAGGAGAGTGTTCCACTAGGCGAGATAGCTTACACCGTTGCACAAAACCCGACAACAGAGCCACGCGAGACGACAATCACAGCAACGCTCAACGCCCTATCGTTCGAGGTGACAGTAAAGCAGCAAGCAGCAGACCCAACGCCCGCGATCGAGGGCTGGGGAATAGTTGGCACAATGAATAACTGGGATACCTCAAAGAGTATAGCCATGGAGGAGGTGTCGGGCTACTATGTGGCGAGAGCCGTGACATTAAGCACCGAGGATAAGTTCAAGTTTATCAAGGATGGCGACAATGCCGTAAATCGCGGTGGCAATGGTCGAGCATCAGACCCCGACTACATATACACAGCTCAGTCATGGGGCAGCGACATAGTTGTGAGCATTGCTGGCACATACGACATATACCTAAACGCAGAAGAGGATACATACTACATCATGTCGGAGGGTAAAAGCCCCGAGGAGGCACTCAAGCCAATAGCGCCAGGCGAGAAGGTATGGCTCATATCAGGAAATTTCGAGAGCGCGGCAAGCATATACCTCGCGACAGATAGAAAGTTCCTCGCTGCCAAGGGTGTAAAGTTTAGCGACACAGTAGCCGAGTTCGACATTCGTCTAAACAACGATGAGAAGATATACGGTGCAATGAATAGTGGCACATACTCTACCGACGAGGAAATAGCAGTTGCTGAGGGAACAACGAAGTTTACTATCGATGTTGAGCTAGATAGAGCGTACGACATATTCTTCCGCACCGACACAATGAGCCTATGGGTGATGCCCGAGGGTAGCAGACCAGTGATCTGGGAGGAGATATCTGGCGTGATATTCAGCGATACAAACGCTGCAATATTCCTCATTAGCGAGGAGATTGAGGCTCTTCTAGACTTCAATTGCAGCCAGCCAATAGTTAACGGCATAATACCCGAGGGCACATACCACGTGATGAAGGAGGATGGAAAATCAGACTTCAACTTCACGGAGTACTCGCTACGCATATTCGGAAACAAGACACACCCCAAAAGCGGAACAATGGAGATCAAGCATATATCGGGAGGTTACGCGATAACCATCGACATGGTGAGCATATTAAACGATGTGGTAAAGCTACACTACGAGGGACCTATCGATGATGTACCGGCTATGGGAGGAGCTATTTCAAATCCACAATAAAACTATATAACCTACTATGAGAAGATTGTTTGTATTATTGAGTCTATGTGCACTCACATTTGCAGCATGCGAGTCTACAGAGCAGACTCCTAACGAAAGTTTGACACCCGAGATCGCCGTGACACCAACAGGCATCATCACCATGCCCGCAATAGGTGGCAAAGCCGAGATATCGTACCACATTATTAACCCTACCGAGGGTATCACGCTTGAGGCTACATCAATCGAGGCGTGGATAAACGACATCGCAGTAACCGAGGAGAGAGTAACATTCAACGTCGATCGCAACAACTCTGAGCAGCGCATAGGCATCATCACCCTAAGCTATGCAGGTGCCGAGGATATATCTATTGCCGTACAACAAAACGAGGTGCTTGCCTCGGGCGATGTGCGCCTTACGATCACATCAGATCGCAAGACAATATTCGAGGCTACAGGCGGTAGTGGCAAGGTAGAGTACATGCTGGAGTGTGACGAGGAGGGAGCAATGCCCGATGTGGAGACAGACGTCGAGTGGATAACTATCGACGAGGTAGATGCCACCACGGTGAACTACACGGTAAATCGTAGCCTTGTAGTGGAGCGTCGCACAGGACGTATAACCCTAAGCTTCGCGGGAAAGAGTGCCGAGGCAATCGTAGAGCAGAAGGCTGCCGAGCTACTTCCTGTGCTTTCTGCCGACAATAAGATGGTATATGTTGGTGAGCCCGTGACATTTAGAATCGACTATGCCGAGGAGGATGTGACTTCTGAAGCTACTATCCACGACTACTACACAAATGAGGTTGTTGCAAACCCATATACCTCAACCGAGGCGGGCGAGAAGATATTCTATGCCATGTACAACAACCGCCGCTCAAAGGTACTCACCATAAACATCTTGGCAGAGTACACCCCTCAGCTCCCAGCAGACCCACAGCCCGAGAGTTATGCGTTCAACCAGCGTATGCTTATAGTAGATCACACGGGTGTAGGCTGTGGCTACTGCCCCAACATGAAGTCGGTACTTAAGTCGCTGGAGGAGGACCCTGCATACGCCACAAAGTTCAACATCGTATATGCCTACTCGTTCAGCCAATCTGAGGTATGCTACTCATCGGCATCTAAGACCCTATGGCAGTACTACGAAGAGGTATGCAAGAGTAGCTATATGCCTCTCACGGGCTACCCCAGTGCTACGTTTAACTTCCGCTGCAACTTTGCAGCAGCGCCAAATCACATGAAAACAAAGATTGACGAGTATTGGGATGCCAACCCTACGGCAGCACTCTCGATGGCAGCAACAATCGTGGATGGCAAGGTCGTAGTAAACGCCGAGGTTAAGAGCTCTGTTGAGCAAAACATCCACCTCGCCATATGGGTACTCGAGGATGATATCTATGCCAAGCAATCGGGAGGCACCGCAGAGTGGATGAACAACCACCATAGCGTGCTACGCGACTGTCTCACCGGCTCATCCAAGAGCGACATCTCGGGCATCGACTTCGGATATGTCGGCGCTAATAGCAGTCTCAACCGCATATATGAGTTCGACCTATTCAAGGCTGAGAAGTGGAATAGCGACAACTTCAAACTTTTTGCTGTGATCTCGGCACCCAACAAGGAGTTTGATAACCGCTACGAGGTGATCAACACGGTGATGTGCGAAATTGATGGCAGCGTGGAATACGACTACAAATAGTAAATCTTAAACCATAAACAACAACCTAAAATGAAAAAACTTTTTGCATTTCTCACTCTTTGTGCAGCAATACTTACTGCCTGCGAAACTGAAAGCATTGAGGAGAACAACAACCTCAGCATCAAGCTCACATCACACTCTGTCATGAACTTCAATAAAGAGGGTGGCGAGGGTGTCATCACTTATGAGTTTGAAGATGTTAGCGATGCAACACGCAGCCAGAAGGGGTCAGTAATTCCCGAAGCAGCAACAGCCGTAGCGTGGATTGAAGACCTTAAAGTAAATGGCCTCGAAAATAGAGTGACATTTAATGTCGTAGCCAACACAGGTGAGGCTCGCGAGGCTACTATTAAGGTGTGGTATGGCGAGTATAGCTTTATGGTGATGGTTAAGCAGGAGGGCACCACCCAATACAGCAAGACCTTTACGGCTACACACCTCGGTGGCACATACTATGGCAAGGTGCAGACACGTGGCTACAACTTCTTCATCATCCTCTCGAACATGCAACCCGAGAGTACTGCATCGGTACCCTATGGTGCAACCGAGTATCGTCTAGACCTCTACGCCGAGCATGGTGCACCGTTCGACACTGAGCGTCGTGTACCTGTAGGTGTCTACAAACTCGACCACCGTCGCTCAGGCGAACCTGGTTCGATTGACGGATATAGCGATTGTAGCTACCTATACGACAATAGTGGAGCAACACCATACAACACCCCATTCCTCGATGCTACGGTGACTGTTACCGAGGATAGCATCATTGCGGAGGTAAAACTTATGACCAATGAGGTACACTTGGTAGAGTATCATGGAGACTGCATCATGGAGGACTACACCCTGCCTACATATGCCGATATCTCCCCCATAAGCCAGTATACCTCAGATATCGAGTTTGACGTTACAGGTGGTGAGCTTATGCCTATCTTCCGTGGCAACTGGTATGACTCAGAGAGCGACGTGTGGTTTGTGCATATGATCGAGCAGCGCAACGGATTTAGTGGTGTGTACCTTCTCTTCGACTTCTTCGTGCCTCGCTCTAATGGCGGCTATGAGAACAAGGATGGCTTCGTAGGCGAGTACTCGTTGCTTGACCCTATGGCAGAGTCTTGGGACTACACATTCCCTGCAGGACGTCTACGCGACGACTCATTGCAGCTCCACGCCTGGTATGCAAAGTGCGTAAATGGTCAGGTAGATATGTCACAAGCGGCACCTATCACAGCTGGTAGCATCAAGGTCGAGAAGGATGGCGACGAATTTGTTATTACTGTTGATGGCGAGGATGACGTCGGTAACAACATCAAGGGTACGTTCCGAGGCAAGGCCAACGAATACGACAACCAGGCTCACGACTAATACTCTATAAAACCCATAATTTAAGGCGTTTCGCTTGTGCGGAACGCCTTTTTCGTATCGTGATGATGCCTTTATCGCAATATTCTCTCGAAACTATTATCACGCAGAGTGCCGATTTGCTTATTTTTTTGCTTATCTTTGCAAAAAGACTTTTACTCATATGCGACTACAACACATACTCATAACCCTGGCGCTTCTTCTTACCTCATGCGGAGCTAAACACTCAAACACTAAGGAACTATATCTCGACGAGGGAATCAGCCGAGAACTTGCCCAGTGGCGCAAGGCTACAATCCATAATGTGGAGTACGACCTGATGTTTGACCTTGTGGAGAATAGCGGTGTTGCGACAATCAGCTTTACGCTCGATGCACCGCAAGATGTCATCCTCGATTTCCGCAACACTGATCACGTTATAGGTGTGACAGATGAAGATGGCAGGAGCGTGGAGTATAGCCTGCAAAACGAGCATATCATAATTGCTGAAGGCGCAACAACCTCCGGCAATCAAAGTTTTACGATTGGCTTTAACGTCGATAACCAATCGTTAAACCGTCGTGAGGAGTTCCTCTACACACTCCTAGTCCCCGAGCGTGCACGAACACTATTCCCGTCGTTCGACCAGCCCGACATGAAGGCATGCTTCAAACTCGATCTAGCAATACCCGAGGCATGGGAGGCGGTGTCAAACACTGCAATAACACAACGTGAAGGTGTTAACGAGTGGTACCAAGAGGCATTTGCTCAGAGGCTACCCTCCACAATGAAGATCATCAGCTTTGAGCCTACCGAGCCCCTTAGTACATACCTATTCTCGTTCGTGGCAGGAGAGTTCGAGAAGCGCACATACGACGATGGTCGCCACCGCTTCTCGGCATACTACCGAGAGAGTGACCCTAAGCGCCTAGCGCAGCTCGACGACATATTCGCAGAGGTAGCCTCGGCACTCGACTGGTTGGAGGAGTATACGGGCATCGACTACCCCTTTGCCAAGTACGACTTTGTGATACTTCCAGGCTTCCAGTATGGCGGCATGGAGCATACTGGCGCCACTCTGTACAACGACACACAGATGTTTCTCTCGGAGCATCCTACACTTGACGAGCGCCTAAGACGAACACAGCTAATAACCCACGAGACGGCACATATGTGGTTTGGCGACTATGTAACGATGCGCTGGTTTGACGACGTGTGGACCAAAGAGGTCTTTGCAAACTACTTTGCAGCGCGCATGGCAGAGCCACTTTACGCAGATGTCAACCATCGCCTGAACCGCCTTAAGACATACACCCAGGCAGCACTTAGCGAAGATCGTACTCAAGGTTCCACCTCAATACGTCAAGACCTTGATAATCTACGCAATGCAGGACTAGTCTACGGACAGACGATCTACAATAAGGCTCCTATTGTGATGGATAAACTCGTTGAGATAATGGGCGAGGAGCCATTCCGTGATGGCATTCAAGAGTACCTTACAACCTACGCATACGGCAACGCCACATGGGATGACCTAATAGCAATTCTCGACCGCCTTACAGACGAGGACCTTACTACATTTAGCGACGTATGGGTAAACCATCGCGGCATGCCACACATAACCATTAGACGCGAAGGGTCATCACTTACCATCGTAGACCACGACCCACTAGGGCGCGGACTACATTGGCAACAGAGTTTTACCGTAACTGCTATAACCAACACAGGTGCCACAGAAGAGCTTGAGGTTAAACTAAACGGAGAGCCAGTGAGCATTGAGCTACCCCACGCAACTCAATATATCATTCCAAATAGCGATGGTCGTGGCTATGGACTCTTCATCGTTGATAACGCAGAGATCGACTCATTGCTCAACATCTGGCATACTATTGAGAGCGATGTCGCTCGAGAATCTACAGTGATGAACCTCAATGAGAACTATCTGCATGGTAACATAAGCGCCGAGGAGTGGCTAAGCTCACTTGTAAGAGGCATCAAAGAGGAGCAAAACGCATTGGTGGCATCATCGCTATGCTCATATATCGCCGATCCACTACACATTACAGCCAATGAAGAGATCGAAAAGGAGCTTCTTGCCCTCACCGCAACACACCCGCTCACCTCGTGCCGACAGCAACTCTTACGCCTACTATCTACCACAGCCATAAGCCAAGAGGTGTGTGACGAGCTATACAGAATATGGCTCGACGCCAGCCATCCACTACTCAACATAAACGACTATATGACACTTAGTTACGAGCTATCGTTGCGCTATGCTGACCGCTACGACAAGATTGCTGCGACACAGCGCGAGCGCATCACAGACAAAGATAGGCTCAGCAAGTTTGACTATATTATTCGCTCCACAGACCCCGACACCACGAGGCGTGATGCCCTCTTCAAAGAGCTACTCGAGCCAGAAAACAGACGTATTGAGCCATGGGCAGCTTCAGCCTTAGCCTATCTTAACCACCCATTACATGCTGAGCATGCAACGCGTTACATACGACGAGGTTTGGATGAACTTCTTGAGGTGCAACGTACGGGCGACATATTCTTTCCACACAACTGGGTGGGGTCTCTACTCAGTGGACACCGCTCACGTGATGCATATGACGAGGTGCAACGCTTCTTAGACGAAAATAGCGACTATCCTAAACTTATGCGAAATAAGATTTTACAGGCTGCATACCCTATGCAGCGTGCTAACGCTCAACAAACTCACGAGCAATAACACGCGCTACATTACGAATATTTTGACGGGCAACATCGGCGCGTAGTGCTTCATGAATAGGCATATGTCTTGGCGTGGCCTCGTATATCTTGCGAAAGGCACCTAAGCGTAGCTCATCGCACCACTCTACACGACCACCCACGGCAATGACATCACGTCCTAGGCGCTGCGACAGGGCGAGCACTCCTGAGGGTGCCTTACCCATGAGTGTCTGACGATCGATGCAACCTTCACCCGTAACGATCAAATCGGCATCGAGCGCTCGACGCTCAAAATCAACAATATCGAGCACGAGTTGAATGCCCGATATTAGACGGGCATGTAGAAAAGTCATAAGAGCATAGCCCAAGCCTCCTGCCGCACCAGCACCAGCATGCTCAGATGTGTTAACACCGAGTGTCACTTGCACAACAGAAGCAAAGTTTCGCATGCCTCGATCTAGATGCTCGACCATAGAGCCATCAGCCCCCTTTTGCGGAGCATAGATGCACGCCGCACCACGCTCGCCATATAGTGGATTATCAACATCCGAAGCAACGACAATTTCGACGTCAGCAAGTCTTGTATCGAGACCCGATAGATCAACCTCTGCAACTCTCTCTAATGCCTCACCTGTTGGCTCCAGCATATTCCTGTCGTGGTCATAGAAGTCTACGCCAAGAGCTGCGAGCATGCCCATGCCACAATCATTCGTAGCACTGCCGCCAAGTCCTAAGATAATCTTGCGACAGCCGTGCGATAGAGCATCGAGAATTATCGTACCTACGCCATAGGTCGTTGTATTCAATGGATTACGCTCCTCCGAAGTTAAGAGCCTAAGACCTGCTGCGGCAGATGTCTCGATAACAGCACTTCGACCGCTGTCAAGCAAACCATACTGAGCTACGATCTTACGACGCAGAGGATCATCAACCTCTACTTCACGATAATCACCTCCGCATGCCTCCACAAGAGTCGTTACAAGACCATCACCGCCATCGGAAATAGCCACCTTGTCGAAGAGCGTTTCGGGCAGCACCTCACGCCACCCCTCCTCGAAAGCATCTGCTAGCTCAGCAGAGCTAAGCGAATGTTTGAACTTGTCGAAAGCAAGAAGTAGACGCATAGCAAATACGTTTGAAATTAACAATAATCGCTGTAGACTACAGCATTACTCTGAACGCCAAGGGTCAAAATTCAAGTTTTCGATTATCGCGCGCAGGGCTGAAGGGGTCTCCCACTTGCGAGGCTCGACCCTTTGCATGTATTTCGGTGGATTAATCTCGGGGCGATACTCGAAGTGCATGGTATCGAAATGATACCATCTGCCACCCCATATAAAACCATGCTTCTCAAATATCTCGACGACGTCGAGGCTAATGTTATTAACATAACTAATACGCTGATACTCACTGGCATGAGGATACGACCAGCGCCAATAATGCGACCTAGCAACCGATATATCGACAGCGATACCATAGCTATGTGGACTACGGCGGTTTGTTCCTGCAACATTACGATAGCAGAAGGTCTGAGCATCGATGACCCACTCGCGAAGTTCCGGGTGCTGCTCTAACTCATCTGAGACACGCTTCAATGCCTCTGCCGCACCTGCCTGACGACTGAATAATAGCGAGTCACAACCAAACGAGGGACACCACGCCACCTTGACAAGATTGGAAATAACCTCCGCCTCGTTACGACCATATATCTTATCGAAGAATGCAGCACTACGATAGCGCCCAGGGTCATAGCCATAGTCTGGAGGAAAACGCTGAGTGTCGTACTCCTGATAAAAGATATCCTTGACATCCTGCTCGATATGCATCTGCTCAGTAGTACGACTCTTACCATCGTTATAGATTAGGCGTTCGCCATCTGCAAAGATTATCATATTATCCTCATAGCCAACAACATCATGAGGATATGCCTCCATTAGACGACGCGCCCCATCGGGTATTGAGTCACTCCGCAAACGGCTCTGCTCCGAACGGACCGAGGGGATGACGCAGGCAGTGAGCAGAAGGGTCAGTAGTAGATAGGTAGCAGGTCTATTCATATTTCTTTATAAAGAGCACATTACGACGTTCAATCTCACTAAACTCTGCCTCTACATCTCTGCTCCTAGGTCTATACCATGGCTGCGCTAAGAAGTGCTCCTGAAGATCTGTCGAACTAAAAATATAGCCATGGCGCGCATATATCTCGTTACGCATCAAGCGAAGTTCGTCACGCGTCATACCCTCTATGTCGACCGGCTGGAGCAGTCGAAGGCGAGTTAATGGATAGAGTCCATCATCCGCAGAACGCTCGAACCACTGCTCCGTAACTGGGTCATAGAGGCGGCCAACCTCACTCTCCGCAGAGTGAGAGCCGTAGATGTAGTATACTCCAAATATGATAGCGATAATCGCAACAGCCAAGCCAGCAATAAGAAGACCCTTGTATGAGCGTCTCTTTGACTTAGGTTGCGGCTGCAACTTAATTGGGTCAGCAACATGTGTATCATGACACAAAGCTAAGATATCTGAAATCAAGGCTTTATGACTCTCAATCCACTGCACGTTAGAGAACACAAATTCAAGCTCCATGTTCGACTCGAAGGTAAACTCACCAACACGATAAGGCAAAATTTTCTTGTTGTGGTTAATAGCAAAGAGCACCTCTTTTTGCGTCCACTGTGAATTTGCCGATGACCGAGAGGCAACAAAGAGCACCACTTTACACTGCGCTATATACTTTGTTATCTCATGTAGGAAATTCGCCGAACCCTTGATATTGTGGTCAATCCAGTAGCTAATGCCGTTGGCATCTAGTTGGGCACAGATCTTACGCACCTCGTCAATGTCGTCGCGCGAATAGCTTATAAAAACATCGTATTGAAAGTTGGTCATATTCTCGTTAGTTATTAGCTGTTTAGGTCTATAGTACATCATTAACAAGTTACAAATATATAAATACTTATCGAAAAATGCAAATTAAGGAGATGTGTCAACAATTGATAATTCCCCGAGAAGCCACTACATGTATATATTTAGAGAATCTACCATTTGCTTTATCGCCAAAAAATAGTTATCTTTGTGCGATTATTTAAGGACGTTAAACTATGGGTTTTTTTGATCTATTCGAGAAGAAAAAGGTGGAGCCTGAAATTAATGCCAACGCTACACCCGAAGATATAGCCAAGGAGCAGGAGCAGATCGAGGCAGAAGAGGTGCAACATATCGAGGAGGAGCGCAAGGAGCTTGAGGCTGGACTCGAGAAGACCAAGGAGGGTTTCTTCGGCAAGTTGCGCCGTGCTGTGGCGGGACGCACTACGGTAGATGCCGATGTACTGGATGACCTCGAAGAGGTACTTATAACATCTGACGTTGGCGTAGACACCACGGTGAAGATTATCGAGCGCATCGAACAGCGCGTGGCACGCGACAAGTACCTGAATACTGATGAGTTACAATATATCCTTCGCGATGAGATAGCCCAGCTCATGGAGGAGTCTCACCGCTCGACACGCGACTTCGGCATCGAGGTTAAGGAGGGTATGCCCTATGTGCTTATGGTCGTGGGTGTTAATGGTGCGGGTAAGACCACGACTATCGGCAAGCTCGCAGCCCAGCTTACCAAGGCAGGTCGTAAGGTATACATCGGTGCTGCCGACACCTTCCGTGCTGCTGCCATCGACCAGTTGGCAGTGTGGGCAGAGCGCGCAGGAGCAACTATGGTGCGCCAGGATATGGGCTCTGACCCCGCCTCGGTGGCTTACGACACACTGCGCTCAGCAGTGGCTAATGGTGCCGATGTGGTGCTTATCGACACGGCAGGTCGTCTGCACAACAAGGTGGGTCTGATGAAGGAGCTTACCAAGATTCGCAATGTTATGTCGAAGGTTATCCCCGACGCTCCACACGAGGTTATGCTCGTCTTGGACGGCTCAACGGGTCAGAACGCCTTTGAGCAGGCCAAGCAGTTCACCGAGGCTACGCAGGTAACCTCGCTTACCATCACCAAGCTTGATGGCACGGCCAAGGGTGGCGTAGTTATCGGCATCAGCGATAAGTTTAATATTCCGGTGCGCTACATAGGCATTGGCGAGGGCATCGACCAGCTTAAGATGTTCGACCGCAAGGAGTTTGTTCGCGCGATGTTTGGCGACGCAAAGTAAGAGGGACATTTTGTATATAGATCGATCTATTTTGCCATGGTATCTCGAAACATAATTGATGCAATCATTGATATTGTCACAAATAACCAATATGATATACATGCATACTCTATTGCCAATAATAGAGCCAATGCTGCAGGCGATGCTCTAGAGGACTACATCAAAGATGCATTTGCTGGAGCGATTAATATCACTGATTTAGACGAGCGCGACAAAATATTAGAGCGCTGTTTCTCGTATTTAGGCAATACAAATAATCCCCCTGACATCATGATAAAGGGAGGAGATGCTATTGAGGTAAAGAAGATCAGTAATAAAACTTCTGGTTTAGCACTAAATAGCAGCTACCCCAAGGCAAAGTTATTTGCTGATAGCCGACTAATCAACCAAGCTTGCCGAGATTGCGAGCAATGGCGCGAAAAAGATATGATCTACGCTATCGGAGTGGTAAATAATAATAAACTTGATGCCATAATGCTTATATATGGCGAAGATTTTTGCGCAGACAAGGAGGTATACGAGCGAGTATATAGCGCTATTCAAAGTGGTGTCAGAGTAATTCCAGATATCGAGTTTAGCGAAACATCCGAATTAGGTAGAGTGAATAGAATAGACCCTCTTGGAATTACATATCTTCGTATGCGAGGCATGTGGCACATTGAGAATCCTTTCAAGATATTTTCGCGTTATATTGAGTTGCAAGATGCCGATTTCAATCTTGTAGCGATAATTAACGAAGAGAAATACAACACTTTACCTAACAGGGTTAGGTTGGAAGAGTTAACATCCCATATTCAGAACCTGAGTATTTCAGATGTTACTATCAAAGATCCCAATAATCCAGCACGATTAAAGCAAGCAAAGGTAATATCGTATGCATACTCTATCGCTAATTAGTTTATTTGCAGGAGCAGGTGGTCTTGATCTTGGATTTCATAAGGCAGGTTTTAGAACTATTGCCGCAAATGAAATTGATAAAAAGATCATTCCAACATATCGTGCCAATTTTCCAGATGTTAATCTTATAGAGGGGGATATTAGAAATGTCTTCTCTATTGAGTTTCCACACAAAATAGATGGTATAATTGGAGGTCCCCCATGCCAGTCATGGAGCGAGGCAGGATCATTGCGCGGAATCAAAGATGCCCGCGGTCAATTATTCTATGAATATATACGTGTGCTCAGAGATTTACAGCCTGCTTTTTTCGTAGCCGAAAATGTTTCTGGCATGTTAGCGCCGCGACATTCCGAGGCCGTACAAGGTTTCCTTAAGATGTTTGATGATGCTGGATATGATGTCTACATGCAAATGCTGAATGCCAAGCATTACGATGTTGCGGAAGATCGTTTACGTCTATTTTATGTAGGCTTTAGGAGGGATTTACAGATTACTGGTTTTGCATTTCCAACACCTTGCTCCACATCACAAACACTTAGAGATTCGATATGGGATTTGAAGGATTCGGCTATTCCAGCAAAAGAGAAGAACAAGACAAACGGAGATAGTTGCATCGTTCCTAACCATGAGTACTATGTAGGTTCGTTTTCACCTATCTACATGTCACGTAATAGAGTTAAATCATGGGATGAAGTAGCTTTCACTGTTCAGGCAAGCGGTCGTCAATGTCAGCTACACCCACAAGCACCAAAAATGATTAAACAGTCCAAGGATATTCACTCATTTGTCGAGGGCAAAGAGTCGTTGTATCGTCGTATGAGTGTACGCGAAATCGCTAGGATACAAGGATTTCCAGACGACTTTAAATTCTTATACGAAGACATTGATTATGGATACAAAATGATCGGAAACGCCGTTCCTGTCAACCTTGCTTTCCATATAGCAAAGCAAATCATGAATACTTTACAAAAAAATAATTATATTCCGAGTGAAACGCATTAACATTATAACCCTCGGTTGCTCGAAGAATACTGTGGATTCGGAGCATCTTGCAGCGCAACTTAAGGAGTATGGCTACCAGATTGTCTTCGATAGCGATCGCACGGATGCCGAGGTTGTGGTGATCAACACATGTGGCTTTATTGGCGATGCTAAGCAGGAGTCGATAGATACCATCCTACGTGCCGCACAACTTAAGGAGGCGGGAAAAATTGAGGAGCTCTTCGTTGTGGGCTGTCTTTCGCAGCGCTATGCCGATGAGCTACGCCCAGAGCTACCTGAGGTCGACGACTTCTTCGGCGTGAACGACTGGGCAGATATCGTAGAGCGCTTGGGAGCTAAGTATCGTCGTGAGAATGAGACGCTGCGCGAGATATCTACGCCATCGCACTACGCCTACCTCAAGATTTCGGAGGGTTGCAACTGGATGTGTGGCTACTGCGCCATTCCGCTTATTCGTGGTCGCCACCACTCTCGCCCGATGGAGGAACTCATTGCCGAGGCAGAGGCTCTTGTAGCTAAGGGCGTGCGCGAGATTATGGTCATAGCGCAGGATACCACCTACTATGGCGTGGATATCTATGGCGAGAGAAAGTTGGCAGAGCTTCTTGAGCGCCTTTGCCGTATCGAGAAGTTGGAGTGGGTGCGTCTGCACTACGCCTATCCTACCGACTTCCCGCAGGAGGTTATCGAGGTTATGGCCCGCGAGAAGAAGATTTGTCGCTATCTCGACATCCCCTTCCAGCATATCTCGGATAACCAGCTCACGGCGATGAAGCGCCGCCACACCAAGGCTGAGGCACTAGAGCTCATCGAGAAGTTGCGCCGCTCGATTCCCGATATCGCACTGCGCACAACACTCCTTGTGGGCTATCCGGGCGAGACGGAGGAGGATTTTGCGGAGCTTATGGAGTTTGTCAAGACCACAAGGTTCGACCGCCTTGGCGTATTCCCCTACTCCGAGGAGGAGGGTACATACTCTGCAACACGCCTTAAGGACGATGTACCTGAGGAGGTTAAGCACGACCGCGTAGACCGCATTATGCGCCTTCAGGAGCGTGTGTCGTTGGAGAATAACGCCCGCCGTGTGGGTCAGACAATGCGTGTTATCATCGATCGCAAGGAGGGTGATTTCTATATCGGTCGCTCGGAGTACGACTCGCCTGAGGTCGACCAGGAGATTATCATCGACAGCTTAGGCAAGCGCCTTTTGCGTGGTCGTTTCTACTCGGTTGCTATCACCGATTCGGAGGATTACGACCTATATGCAGAACTGGCTTAGGGCAGATAAATACTAAAATAGGTAGCATCTTTTTTGCTAAATAGAAATATTTTTCTTAATTTTGTAGTGTCGGGGAGTATATTCTCGGCACTACATATTTTATTAGTGAAAGTGTTTCGCTAATCCTTAAAGATGAAATTTGGCAATTTTAGACAACGGGATAACGAATGCTTACATCACTTGTATTGGTATGCTATGTCGGCACGTTCTGTGCCCGCTCCATACTATACAGGTGTGGAGTATTGTTTATCGTTGTCAAGGCCACGCCTACAACCCACTCACGCGCTTTACACCCGATGATCGCAACCTCTATGGTGTGCAGGTGCGACACAAACCAGCCACTACGGGTAGACATGACTACTACGGCGAGGATGGAGTCTTGGGCAACAACCCCTTCGACGTTCATTACGAGGATACCGAGTTGGAGAAAGACTATCATAAATGCAACTACGGTAGTGAGCAAGATGATTATAATTGGTAAGATATAATTATATAAGGTTGAGGCTGGCTGATACTCTTTAGGTATAAGTCAGCCTCACTTTTTTATCTTGTTATGGATGCGATAGTTAGCGCTTTCGACCGCAGTTGCAGCGTGATACCTAACCTCGAAATGTCATATTGTCTTAATGGTCCTAATAATCCTAATAGAATTTAGCTGCCAATCGGATTTTCGGACTGATCCGCGATAGTTGTAAACAAGAATATCGAAAATAGTGCTGATACGATAAATTTTTACGCATAGGGATTAAATTGTTAAACAATCAGTTATAAACTATTTTCAGCTTTTTTCGATTTGCACTGACACCTTTAGGTGTGCAAGGCAACGCCTTGCCACAAGCCCCTCCCTTGTCAAGGGCAGGGGTTTGGGGTGGGATGTAAATATAACATATATAATATATAGATACTCAATGTGTTATATGTCTTGATTTTCTGCAACATTGGTTGCATCACAACAAAGAGTAGTATTTCAAGCTTGCTTAAGTAATGCTACTCTTTGTTGTGATGAAGGTGCATAGCACCAGAAAATCAAGATTATCGTATCAATACTACATCGAAAACTAGAAAGATATAGCTATTGAATATCTATTTTAGAAGAAAATTTTGAAATTAGCCAAAAAATAACTACCTTTGGCGTATTAAAGAGTTTTATATTGCCTGAGCTATGGCGGAAAAAGAGATCATCAAACGACTGCGCGACCAGGTCGAGAGGCTTATTGCTGACCATGAGAGAATCGCTCGCGAGTGCCGCGCACTAGTCAAGGAGCGCGATAAGCTACTTGCCGAGAAGCATCGTTTGGAGGAGAAGGTCCGCGAGCAGGATACCCACATCAAGAGCCTTGAGCTTGTAGGGGCAATGCGCGGTGGCGAAGGTAATGTGGAGCGAGCGCGTGCACGTGTCAATAGCCTATTGCGGGAGGTAGACCGTTGCATAGCGACATTGTTGCAAGAACAAGAAAACAAATAGCGTAAGATGGCAGAAGGAAAAGTGAAAATAAACCTCTCAATAGCAGGTAGAAGCTACCCTATGACCATCGATGCAGCCAACGAGGAGCTATATCGTGAGGCAACAAAACGCCTCAACGACAAGATCACTGAATACTCGAAGATTGCTAAGTTCGATATTCAAGACCGCGTGGCGATGGCAGCACTGCGATACTCAATACTAGCGCTAACCACCGAGCATAGCTCGGCACTAGGCAATGATGATGTCGAAGAGCTACATGCCATTGAGGAGCTAATACGCAAATATGTGCGTTAGCCACCGAAACGCGACACCTGCCGTAGGCTTAGCCAACAAGAGTCATAAGCCCCGACATTAATTGGGGTGATGCTGAGGATGACTCTCACTTAGGCTCGATATTTGTTTAAACATAGGCAAGGCACGCCACCTATAGGCAATATATCCAAGAGGTGCATGACGCCCTTGAAGGATGATGCTGAAGAGTGTGCCACAGGTTCTTTAAATACAAAGATCTATCCCGCATAGATTCCTTAAAAGCTTTGCGATCTGTACAACTAATATTACATTGGGACAACTCTCGAGTAAAGTCACAAAACAAGGCCTCAACCCTCGTGGTGTGGTGCTCTGGCGCCACCAGTGGACTGTTGCGTGCCTCGGAGCCCCACCTATGACTTATCTCAGGATTCGTCAAACAAGTTAAGGAGTCTCTGCGGTTTTTTATTTTGTAACACTATTTAATTAATATATAACTACTTAACAACATTATCATCTATGAACGCAATTATGATAATCGTCGGCGTAGTGGTAGGTGCTATTGTAGGCGCTGTATTGGCGTACCTCGGAGCACGTTCACGCGCAAAGGTCATCGTCGCTAAGGCGGAGGCAGACGGCGAAATGATAAAAAAGGAGAAGATGTTGCAGGCTAAGGAGAAGTTCATTCAGCTCAAGAGCGAGCACGATCGTCAAGTGAATGAGCGCAACCAGAAGCTACAGCAGAGCGAGCAGCGCGCCAAGCAGACAGAGGCAAACCTCCAACACAAGGAGCGCGACCTCGAGAGGAAGGCTGCCGACTATGAGCGTCGCAAGGAGCAGCTTGAGACTCAGATGCAGAGTGTAGAGAGCCGCAAGGAGGAGCTCGCAGCAGTCATCAAGGAGCAGAACAATCGCCTAGAGCAGATATCGGGACTCAGCTCGGAGGAGGCTAAGAACATCCTTATCGAGAATATGAAAAATGAGGCTAAGGCAGATGCCGCAGCATATATCGCTGAGACCATCGAGGAGGCTAAGCTCTCGGCAACAAAGGAGGCAAAGCGCATCGTCGTAGCATCGATACAGCGTGTAGCTACAGAGACAGCCATCGAGAATGCAGTGACAGTGTTTAACATTGAGTCTGACGAGGTTAAGGGTCGCATCATTGGTCGTGAGGGACGTAACATCCGAGCGCTAGAGGCAGCCACAGGTATCGAGATCATCGTTGACGATACCCCCGAGGCAATCATCCTCTCGGGCTTCGATCCTGTACGTCGCGAGATCGCACGCCTCGCACTCCACCAGCTAGTTACCGATGGTCGCATCCATCCAGCACGTATCGAGGAGGTTGTGGCTAAGGTTAAGAAGCAGATCGAGGAGGAGATCGTCGAGGTAGGTAAGCGCACCACTATCGACCTAGGTATACACGGTTTACATCCGGAGCTTATCCGCCTTATTGGTAAGATGAAGTACCGCTCGTCGTATGGTCAAAACCTGCTACAGCATGCACGCGAGACTGCAAACCTCGCAGGCATCATGGCTGCAGAGCTTGGTCTTAATCCTAAGGCAGCGCGTCGCGCAGGTCTTCTGCACGATATAGGCAAGGTGCCCGATGACGAGCCAGAGCTACCACACGCAATTATCGGTATGAAGCTTGCCGAGAAGTACAAGGAGAAGCCTGATGTATGCAACGCCATCGGTGCTCACCACGATGAGATCGAGATGACATCACTCATTGCACCTATCATTCAGGTGTGCGATGCGATCTCTGGTGCTCGTCCAGGTGCACGTCGTGAGGTTGTCGAGTCATACATCAAGCGCCTTAAGGAGATGGAGGGTATTGCCCTATCTTACCCAGGCGTTGTTAAGACCTATGCTATACAGGCAGGTCGTGAGCTTCGCGTAATCGTAGGTGCTGACAAGCTCTCAGATCAGGAGTCGGAGGCACTATCACACGATATCGCTAAGAAGATTCAGGATGAGATGACCTATCCAGGACAGGTTAAGATCACCGTCATCCGCGAGACCCGTTCAGTGTCATACGCTAAGTAGCAAGTTACTGACTACTCGGTAATAGTTCCATGAGGCTGGCTAAAATGAATACTTTTAGCCAGCCTCTACTATTTTGAGAAGCAAATAAAAAGATATCGTTAGTGGCACAATAAAATCTCTGAGTAATAGTTTGTTTTGTCGGGCAAATATATTATATTTGCGAGTTATAATCTATTAACGTCGAAAATCGTTAAACTTATGGATATGTTTAAGCGTTGGAACAACTATGTAGGCTGGGGCGTCTTTGCCATTGCAACCCTTAGCTACATACTCACCATCGAACCTACAGCAAGCCTCTGGGACTGTAGCGAGTTTATTGCCACCTCATATAAGTTGGAGGTAGGACACCCCCCTGGAGCGCCACTCTTCATGATGCTTGCCCGCCTAGCATCGTTGCTCGCTCCATCACCAGAGCATGTACCAATGATGATCAACGGGCTTAATGCCGTGGCGAGTGGTTTCTGCATACTCTTCCTCTTCTGGACCATCACCCACCTGGCACGTCGCATCATGTCGCGTGAAGGTGAGGCTATGAGCCATCAACAGATGATTCTAGTGCTCGGCGCGGGTGCTATAGGAGCCCTTGCATACGCCTATACCGACACCTTCTGGTTCTCGGCTGTCGAGGGCGAGGTGTATGCCCTATCGTCGATGTTTACATCACTCGTTGTGTGGCTCATGCTACGCTGGGAGGAGAACGCAGATAGACCAACATCAATGCGTTGGATAATCCTTATCGCATACCTTATGGGTCTGTCAATAGGTGTTCACATACTCAACCTACTGACCATACCTGCGCTGGTGATGATCTACTTCTTCCGCCGCTACAAGATGCGCTCGGTGAAGGATTATACGCTTAAGATTCTTCTTGCTCTGGTTGTGTCGATGGTAATATTGGGTGCTATCAATGGTGTTATCATTCCCTATACCGTTGCCCTAGGTGCTGCCGTAGATACATTTGCGGTAAATAACCTAGGAATGCCCGTAAACGTCGGCATGACAATATTTATCGTGGTTCTCTTTGCGGCACTCGGCTGGCTTATTGTTTTCACACATAATCGTTCAAAGCGCATTGCCAATGTTGTTGTACTATGCCTCACGATGATCCTTATTGGCTTCTCGTCGTATGCTATGGTCATCATTCGCGCGAATGCCAACCCACCGATGAACTCGAACAACCCGTGGAATCCACATACGTTGCTCAGTCTGCTCAACCGCGACCAGTATGGTCAGCGCCCTCTCATTCGTGGTCCATACTACTCGGCACAGCCCATTGCATCCGTCGCGATAAACCCAGACTTGGAGAGCGAGGACTGCTATATCCCTGGCGAGTTTGAATCTAAGGAGATGACGTGGTATAACCCCGATAGTGGCGAGTACGAGAAGCGCGAGATATTTGAAAACTACAAGTATCCGTCAGAGGCTATGCACTGGTTCCCACGCATGTGGTTCTTCTCGCGTAAGGCATCATACGAGAGTGGCTGGGTGGCACTTGAAGATCAACATCCTACAGTGAAGCGCACTGCTGAGGGCGTTGGCGAGTGGTATGAGCCATCTGCATGGGAGGATATTCGCTACTTCATAGGCTATCAGATGGGTGACATGTTCTGGCGATACTTCATGTGGAACTTTGCTGGTCGTCAGGATGACACGCAGATGACCAAGGATGAGAATGGTCGCTACCTACATGGAGGATGGATCTCGGGTATAGACTTTATCGACGAGATATTCTGTGGTCCGCAGGAGAACCTACCATCGGATATGCAGAACAACGCAGCGCGCAACACCTACTTCTTACTACCGCTGCTTCTCGGTCTGATGGGTCTTATCTATCAGCTCAACCGCGATTGGCGCAACTTCTTTGTGGTGTTGCTACTCTTCGTGATGATGGGTATTGCCCTCGTTGTCTACTTCAACACCGCCCCTGATGAGCCTCGCGAACGTGACTATGTATATGCTGGCGCCTTCTACGCCTTCTCGATATGGATAGGTCTTGGCGTACTTGCCGTTGCCGACATATTCAAGGATATTGCCGAGCGCCTCAAGCTACGCTCGTCTCGCGCCATGAACGTGGTAGTGGTTCTTGCTATCATATTTAGCTCAAGCGTTCCTGTAGTGCTCGCAACTGAGAACTGGGACGACCGCGACCGTTCGCATCGTTACTTCGCACGCGACATAGGCTGGAACTACCTTCAGACAGTCCCCGAGAATAGCATCTTGATAAATTACGGCGATAATGACACCTTCCCGATCTGGTACTGCCAGGAGGTTGAGGGCGTGCGCAAGGATGTGCGTGTGCTAAACTCATCATATCTTGGTGGCGAGTGGTATATCGACGAGATGAAACTTGCTGCAAACGATGCCGATGGCGTTCCATTCACTATCCCTGCAACGAAGTATAGCTTTGTAAACGACTGGGTGGTTGTTGCCGAGCTTGCCGACGTACTCGACACACAGGAGATGCGCGAGTTGCGCAAACAAAAGCGCCGCATAGAGAGTACAGAGCTATATACCATCCGCTACTATGACATGGATAATCGTCTGCGTAGCATGGAGGGTACGTTCTACAACATCTACGACACGATGATTCAGGCTGAGGATGCTGTGAAGGAGTTTGAACCATACGTGCAGGATATCGTAAATTTGCAGAGAGAGCCTAACGATAAGGAGTACGACATTGTCTGGAACTACTCTATGTCGTATAACATCCTCGATGGTATCATGGCAAACGAGAAGTTCATGGCGGACTACAATACGATGTTTGATTACTGGCAAGTAAATCGTCGTATGACGGGTAATCTTAACCTAAAGGATGTTATCGAGCTCTTCAAATCTGACGCACCGATGTACCTTGCCACCGACGGCAAGAATCCACGTATCTTAGCCGAGGGAGAGCCTCTACCCGAGGGCTATAGCTGGATCGGCAAGCTAAACGCAAAGATTGACAGCCACATTGATGGTAAGACTTCTGACTACATACTTGCTGCGGATAGCTACTATATACCTGTTGATAAGCAGGCAGCACTCGACGCAAAGATTATCGATGAGAGCGATCTAGAGAGTGTCGAGGAGCGCGTTACGGTGAAACTCGACAAGAGTGTTATCACGCGTGACCATCTCATGATGCTCGACCTCTTTGCTAACTTCGACTGGAAGCGTCCTCTTGCCTTTACTCAGGCGTCGATGATCAAGGATTACGGCATCGTGGACTACGCTCGCTTCAACGGCTATAGTTACATGATTGTGCCAATCAAGACACCATATAACCGTGGTGGTGATGTCGGCAGCATGAAACTAGACGAGGTATATGGTCTATATTCGGGAGATTCCACAGACGAGAAGCATCAGCCATTGCGCTTCGGCAACATTCAAGATAAGCGAGTATATGCCGACTATTTTGTGCGCTATAACCTCTCGGCATCGCGTATTCGCGACAACTTTGCTCGCGTTAGCAACGCACTTCTTCGCCGAGCTACAGACGAAGATGCGCTCGCTGCCGAGAAGCTCTTGGATCGCGGCTCTGAGGTGTTACCTACCGAGCGCACAGGCTATATGCATAGCGTAGCTCTAGCGTATACTAACGGATACTACAACGCAGGACGCCACTTCCTACGTAAGGCTACCAACGAGCTTGAGGCGGCAATCGAGATCATGAGCGATAAACTTGGCACCACGCCTAATCTAAGTCAGAGTAGTGACGAGTTCACACACTACTACGAGCTCTCCGACCTAGCAGCAGCTATGCAGTCGACTATGCACAAGCAGGCGTTGGTGAGTGTTGAGGCAGATCGCCATCTGCAACTCAGCAACGAGGCTCATGACAACATGGATCGACTCTTCCAGAAGGGCGATTTGCTGGCAGCTGAGAGCATACGTGAACGTGCCGAGTGGGTACGCTACTACATGCAATACGATACACAGTACAGCTTCACGCCGACAATTAGCACAGAGCTATACAACGCCATGCTCGACATCGTCGAGATTGTCGATAGCAGTCTTATGGCAGGCAGCTTCGATTGGGTAGCAAACCCCGCGGAGGGTAAGCAGCTTATCGAGAATCATGTGTCGTTCGATGAGCTCGTGGCTCAGTACGTAGATTTCGTCAACCGCCTAACGCCTGGCGATGCTGAGGCATCATATATGGTGGTAATGAAACCTCATATCTCCAACATTCTTGAGATCTATCAGATGTTACCCGTTGAGCGCATCACCAATTCGGGATATGTCAATGCCGAGTATTTAGAGGCTATGGAGAAGTTCCTATATCGTTCCGAGTTAAGCTCTATTGTTGGTGGCAACTAGCTATACAATGACTTGATAATTAAATAATCACACATATGGAGAAGATTGTTTTGTACAACACGCTCACACGTCGCAAGGAGACGTTCGAGCCTATCAACCCAGAGCACGTGGGCATGTATGTATGTGGACCCACTGTCTATGGCGATCCCCACCTCGGACATGCTCGTCCAGCAGTTACCTTTGACCTACTGTTCCGCTACCTTCAGTCTCTAGGCTACAAGGTGCGTTACGTGCGCAACATCACCGACGTAGGTCACCTCGAGCAAGATGCCGACGACGGCGAGGATAAGATTGCAAAGAAGGCTCGCTTGGAGCAGCTCGAGCCTATGGAGATTGCCCACTACTACACCGAGCGCTACCACGATGCTATGCGTGAGTTGGGCGTTAAGTCGCCATCTATCGAGCCCCACGCCTCGGGACATATCATCGAGCAGATCGAGATGGTTAAGCGTATCCTCGATGCGGGCTATGCCTACGAGTCTAACGGCTCAATATATTTCGATGTCGAGAAGTACAACAAGGATTATCGCTATGGTCGCCTCTCGGGACGCAACCTCGATGATATTGTTACCAACACTCGTGAGCTCGATGGTCAGTCAGACAAGCACCACTCTTACGACTTTGCCCTATGGAAGAAGGCTGCGCCTGAGCATATTATGCGCTGGCCCTCACCCTGGAGCGATGGCTTCCCCGGTTGGCATATGGAGTGCTCGGCAATGAGTACCAAGTATCTCGGCGAGCAGTTCGATATCCACGGTGGTGGTATGGACCTTATGTTCCCTCACCACGAGTGCGAGATTGCACAGTCTACGGCGGCTCTTGGCAAGGACTCGGCACGCTACTGGGTGCATAACAACATGATTACGATCAATGGTCAGAAGATGGGTAAGTCGCTCGGTAACTTTATCACCCTCGAGCAGCTATTCACTGGCTCACACCCAATGCTTGAGCAGGCATACACGCCTATGACCATTCGTTTCTTCGTGCTTCAGGCACACTACCGCTCGACGCTCGACTTCTCGAACGAGGCGTTGCAGGCAGCAGAGAAGGGCCTCGACCGCCTGATGAAGGCCGTTGAGACCTTGGCGAAGGTTAAGCCCGCAGATAAGTCTACCGCAGATGTCAAGGAGTTGGAGCGCCGCTGCTCGGAGGCTATGGCTGACGACCTTAACTCACCAATGGTTATCTCTGCACTCTTCGACTGGGTGCGTATCATCAACCAAGCGGCAGAGGGTCAGCAGTCGTTTACGGCAGATGACCTTGAGCAGTTGAAGTCTACGGTAAATCGCTATGTCTTCGACATTCTCGGTCTTCGCAACGAGAAGGCTGCCGAGGCTGGTGGCAAGGATATTGTATCGCCCTTGGTCGATATGTTGCTCACAATGCGTATGGAGGCTAAGGCAGCAAAGGATTGGGCTACGTCGGATAAGATTCGCGATAACTTGACCGCAATAGGAATTAGGGTTAAGGATCGCAAAGACGGCTTCGACTGGGAAATTGAGTAATGCTTCAGGTAGAACAGATAAACGACCTTAAGACGCGTGTGGCGAAGCTCTCGGCATCTATCGATGTCGAGCAGCGCCGCATCGACCTTCAGAATGAGCAGGAGCGCACCGAGGAGCCCAACTTCTGGGATAATCCCGACGAGGCACGCAAACAGCTCAAAAAGGTCGCCGACATAAAGAGCATCATTGACGACTTTGAGGCTTGCGAGCGTATGGTCATAGACCTCGACCTTATCCCCGACTTTGTTACTGAGGGTGTGCTTAGTGAAGTTGAGGCAGATGAGCAATATGCCTCGGCAGTAGAGTGTATCGAGAAGCTGGAACTTCGACAGATGCTCTCGGGCAAGGAGGACAAATTGGGCGCCATTATGGATATCAATGCCGGAGCGGGTGGCACAGAGGCTCTCGACTGGGCGCAGATGCTCATGCGCATGTATACTCGCTGGGGCGAGGCTCACGGCTATACGGTCAAGGTTGCCAACTATCAGGCGGGCGAGGAGGTGGGCGTTAAGTCGTGCACCTTGGAGTTTGAGGGCGAATATGCCTATGGCTACCTGCGTAGCGAGAGTGGCGTGCATCGCATGGTGCGCCTATCGCCATTTAATGCCAACAACAAGCGCCAGACAACCTTTGCCTCAGTATTTATCTCGCCTGCGGTAGACGACACCATCGAGATAAACATATCTCCTGCGGACTACGAGTGGGACACCTTCCGCTCGAGTGGCGCGGGTGGTCAGAACGTGAATAAGGTGGAGACTGCCGTACGTCTGCGCTACCACGGCAAGGATGCCGATACGGGTGAGCCTGTGGAGTTCCTTATCGAGAATATGGAGACACGCTCGCAGCTTATGAACCGCGAGAATGCTATGCGCATACTACGCTCAAAGCTCTACCAGCGTGAGCTGGACAAGCGTATGGCAACACAGCAGGCCCTCGAGGCAACAAAGAAGCGCATAGAATGGGGCTCGCAGATACGCAGCTACGTATTCGACGATCGTCGCGTGAAGGATCATCGTACGGGCTACCAGACATCGAACGTCGATGCGGTGATGGATGGCGATATAGACGGCTTTATAAAGGAGTATCTACTTCAATACTAACACATTATGCTACGACTACTTATTGCGTGTGTCGCGTTTATGACATTCATAGCATGCACCTCACGAGCAGAGGCTAATGACGACAAGCACGCGCCTCATGGTAGGCAAGCTGAGGTGCTTGTGGGTGCTACCGACACGGCAGCCTATATGCCACTGCTCAGAGGTAAGCGCGTGGCTGTGTTAGCAAACCATACGGCGATGTTCTCTGATGATGAGCATATCGTGGATATGATGCATTGCCGAGGTATTAACCTTGTTGGGATATTCGCGCCTGAACATGGGTTTCGTGGCATTATCGAGGCTGGCGAGGTGGTTCGCAACTCTGTTGATCAGCGAACAGGAATTCCCATCTTATCGCTGTATACTGGGAACAAGAAGCGCCCATCAGACGAGGTGATGCGCTCGTTCGACACACTTGTTGTTGATATGCAGGATGTTGGACTTAGGTTCTACACCTACTATATCACCATGCTCCAGATTATGGAGGCGTGTGCCGACTTTGGGCAGAACGTCATTGTACTCGACCGCCCTAATCCTAATGGTCACTATGTTGATGGTCCTATCTTGGATATGAAATATAAATCGGGCATTGGGTGGTTGCCCATACCTGTGGTACATGGACTCACCATGGGTGAAATCGCAAATATGGCTATTGGCAAGGGGTGGACACCCAGCGTGGAGTTAACCGTTGTTAAGTGCCGCAACTATGACCATAAAACCCACTATGAGTTGCCAATCACCCCTTCACCCAACCTTCCCACACAGCACTCCATATACCTCTACCCTACCACCTGCCTCTTTGAGGGTACGGTACTGAGCATGGGACGAGGCACAGAGGCACCATTTGAAGTATTTGGTCATCCCGATTTGCGAGGATACGACTTTGAGTTTATCCCAATGCCTAACTCTGGCTCAAAGAACCCACCCCACGAGGGACGAGTATGCTATGGCGTAGACTTACGCGCACTGAGCAATGAGCAGATATGGAGAGAAGGCATTAACCTAGACTACTTGGTGGATGCCTATCACAACCTTAATGTCGGAGAGAAGTTCTTTAAGTCGGTATTTGAAAAACTTATCGGCGTAAGCTATGTTCGCGAGATGATACTCGCGGGTGCCACATCCGACGATATCGAGGCACGCTGGGCAGAGGATGTAGAACGCTTCAAGGAGGAGCGTCGTGACTACCTTCTTTATGCCGAATAGGGGCTTTTCGAGGCGTTTGAAACAAAAAAAATAGAAATAATTTAAAAAAATATTGCATTTTATTTGGTGTAATCAATTTTTTACCCTACATTTGCACCGCAATTAGAACGTACGGGATGTAGCGCAGTCCGGTTAGCGCACCTGCTTTGGGAGCAGGGGGTCCCAGG
>X129_Alpine_Ibex__coassemble_12_pt1 | contig 22466 bp, 13 predicted proteins | sample X129_Alpine_Ibex__metabat2_low_PE_004 | metagenome-assembled genome bin X129_Alpine_Ibex
AATAACTTAAATATAAAATAAAGTTAACAATTATGGTTATAAGTGTTAATATCTCGCCACTCTAAAAATTACTAACACTCTCAACAGCGTTTATTATTATTATTTATTTATTATTTCAAATATAAGTATTAAAAAATATAAAAAATAATTGTTGAGAATTGTTGTGTTTGGACTCAATGAGAAAATCAATTTGGAAACCCTGAGAAGGTGTAATCTTAAATATTACTCGCTACACCCTACTATTTTGTGACCTCTTAATTATTATACATCTCATGGTTTGGTATATAAAATATATTGTTGTAGCAACTCTGTTAAAGTCTTGTATTACATCGCCTATTATCTTCGCAAAAAGATTTGCTAAATATAGTTCTTAAATAATTTTAAAATTTAAACAAAATTTTATACCTTTGCAGGGTAGTTGCATTCAATTGTGTGTGACTCAAGTTACGTGAAGTTTGGAAAACGTAATTTTTTAACACTAAATATATTTTGTAATATGATCAATTACAAGGATTTGGGTCTCGTGAATACTCGCGAGATGTTCCGCAAGGCAGTAGATGGCGGCTATGCTATCCCTGCATTCAACTTCAACAACATGGAGCAGCTTCAGGCTATTATCATGGCAGCTGCAGAGACTAAGTCGCCTGTAATCCTTCAGGTATCAAAGGGCGCACGTCAGTATGCTAACCAGACACTTCTTCGCTACATGGCTGAGGGTGCTGTGGAGTATGCTAAGGAGCTTGGCTGGGAGAAGCCACAGATCGTGCTTCACCTCGACCATGGTGATTCGTTCGAGACCTGCAAGAGCTGTATCGACATGGGCTTCTCGTCTGTGATGATCGATGGTTCACACCTTCCTTACGACGAGAACGTAGCTCTTACTAAGAAGGTTGTAGAGTATGCACACCAGTTCGACGTAACTGTTGAGGGTGAGCTTGGCGTGTTGGCAGGCGTTGAGGATGAGGTATCTGCTGAGGAGAGCCACTACACAAAGCCTGAGGAGGTTGTTGACTTCGTTACTAAGACTGGTTGCGACTCTTTGGCAATCTCTATCGGTACTTCTCACGGAGCATTCAAGTTCACTCCAGAGCAGTGTACTCTCGACCCAGAGACTGGTCGTCTTCTCCCTCCACCATTGGCATTCGACGTGCTTGCAGAGATCGAGAAGCAGCTTCCTGGCTTCCCTATTGTTCTCCATGGCTCATCATCAGTACCTCAGGACGAGGTTGACACCATCAACAAGTATGGTGGTGCGTTGAAGGCTGCAGTAGGTATTCCTGAGGAGCAGCTCCGCAAGGCATCTAAGAGCGCTGTATGTAAGATCAATATCGACTCTGATTCACGTCTTGCTATGACCGCAGCTGTTCGTGAGGTGTTTGCTAACAAGCCTGCAGAGTTCGACCCACGTAAGTACCTCGGTCCTGCACGTGACAACATGAAGAAGCTCTACATCCATAAGATTAAGGAGGTTCTTGGTTCGGACAACAAAGCATAATTTATTGCGATAAGGGGTCATCTGCGGCCTCTCAATCCAAAGGGCGAATGGGAAATACGTCAAGTATGTCCCATCCGCCCTTTCTCTTTATCGAGACCACATCTAACCCCTTCTCCCAATACATTTATCACGATAGGAGGTCTTCTGCTCTTTCTCGGATCAGTCTGAAAACCCGCTGGGCAGCTCAATTCTTTTAGGAGTATTAGGACCATTAAGACAATGAGACCGTAAGACAATTAAGATGGTTACGACCAAAGCGCCAACGGCCGAAACAATAGCTGATACCCGACCTCGTAATGGTCTTATGGTCCTAATGATCCCAATGGTCTTAAAAAATAAAGAAACTATGACAATTAAGATGGTTACGGCCAAAGCGCCAACAGCCGAGACAATAGCAGAAACCACAGCGTGATACCCTACCTTGTAATTGTCTTAGTGTCTCATTATCTTTATTTTAGATAGAGCCTTTTCTATGGTGGAGAGGTATAACGACTACCCCATCCACAAAAGAGAGAGTAGCCAAGGTCTACACCCAGCTACTCTCCAAATATCTTCAGCCACCAACTACCCTACCGCTATACGAACATAACGGAAGATATGATGCCTCATACCAATCGCTCCCCTACCCTACTTGCGAGCCTCCTTAGCCTCGATACACTCCGTAGCGTGGGGAACACGCAACAGGCGCTCGCGTGGTATGAGTTTGCCTGTGGTCTTGCATATGCCATAGGTCTTGTTCTTGATGCGTATCAATGCCATCTCAAGGTTGCGTATGAACTTTGCCTGGCGCTGTGCCAATCTACCATACTCCTCCTTAGAGAGCGTCGTTGCACCCTCCTCCATAACCTTGAAAGTGGGTGACGAATCCTCTGTATCGTTCTCGTTCGAGGTCGCTGTGCGCAACATATCATAATCGGCACGTGCCGATGCCAGTTTCTGCTCAATAAGTAGACGGAACTCCTCGAGCTCAGCGTCGTTGTAGCGTGTCTTCTCAGCTGTCATAATCGTAACGTTTTAGTACGGTTATACATTTATAATAAGCGAAGATATACAAAAATTATGAAATACGCAAATTTAATCAAAAAAATGTGAGCCACAGATGTGACCCACACTTTGAAATATAGCATAAATAGCCCTCTTAAGCCTTTGTAACGGCAATCTTGAGCGGTGCCTCGTCGATATCTGAGTTAACAACAAAATCGCCTACAGGAGCTGCTACAGCCTTAACATCGACAGCCAAGGTCTGCTGTGCGATATACTGACCAAAGCTCTCAACAGCGGGTGTTGTAAGTTCAGTAGCCTCGATCTCGACACGGATCTTGTCGGTAACCTCGAAGCCAGACTCCTTGCGGATATTCTGGATGCGGTTGACAAGCTCACGTGCAACACCCTCGCGACGAAGCTCGTCGCTGATAGTGATATCGAGAGCAACGGTAAGCTTACCCTCAGAGGCTACCAACCATCCTGGCATATCCTCCGAGGTGATCTCGAAGTCGGCAGCCGTAACAACCACCTGCTGGCCATTAACCTCAAGCGTAGTCTCGGCATTAGCCTCGATAGTGGCAATCTGCTCCTGAGAGAATGTTGCCACAAGTGCTGACATAGGCTTAGCAAGCTGAGCATATCGCTGGCAGAATGCCTTGAAGTTGAGCTTGATACGCTTGGTGATGATACCTGTGGTATCTGAGATAAGCTCAATATCCTTGACATTAACCTCGCCCATGATGAGCGAACGTACCTTCTCGATATGTGCCGCCATAGCCTTATCAAGCACAGGGATGATAATCTTCTGAAGTGGCTGACGCACCTTAATATTCACCTTACGACGCAACGCTAACACCATAGATGAGGCACGCTGAGCGAGCGACATCATCTCCTCGAGCTCACGGTTGATAAGCGACTCATCAGCCTTAGGGAACTCTGCGAGGTGTACCGACTCCTCTGTGTGACGACCGCTTGCGGCGTTGAGGTCACAGAAGATACGGTCGGTGATGAATGGAGCGATAGGTGCTGCAAGCATTGCCACAGTCTCCAAGCAGGTGTATAGTGTCTGGTATGCTGCGAGCTTATCCTTTGTTAGCTCACCACCCCAGAAACGCTTACGGTTAAGACGTACATACCAGTTCGAGAGGTTCTCGCCTACAAACTGGTCGATTCGACGTGCTGCAGGTGTTGGGTCGTAGTCCTCAAGCGATGCGGTAACATCACGAATGAGTGAGTTAAGCTCCGATAGTATCCAGCGGTCGATCTCTGGGCGCTCTGCCACAGGCACCTCCTCCTCGCGACCTGTGAAGCCATCAATATTGGCATATAGGGCGAAGAACGAGTAGGTGTTATAGAGTGTGCCGAAGAACTTACGGCGGCACTCATCAACGCCATCAACGTCGAACTTAAGGTTATCCCAAGGCTGTGAGTTAGAGATCATATACCAACGTGTAGCGTCAGCACCATACTTCTTCAACACATCGAATGGATCTACGGCATTACCCAGACGCTTCGACATCTTATTACCATTCTTGTCGAGTACCAAGCCGTTAGAGATGATATTCTTGAATGCTACTGAGTCGAACAACATTGTTGCTATAGCGTGCAATGTGTAGAACCATCCACGAGTCTGGTCAACACCCTCGGCGATGAAGTCGGCAGGATAGATCTGGTCGAAGCCCTCCTTATTCTCGAAGGGGTAGTGCACCTGAGCATAGGGCATAGCACCAGAGTCGAACCATACGTCGATGAGGTCTGGCTCGCGACGCATAGGCTCGCCCTTAGAGGATACGAGGACAATGTTATCAACATATGGGCGGTGTAGGTCGATATTGTCGGTCGAGTAGTTCTCCTTTGACATGTCGCCCACCTTGAAGTTCTTATAAGGATTCTCCTTCATCACGCCGGCAGCTACAGCCTTCTCAATCTCCGCGATAAGCTCCTCGATAGAGCCTATGCACTTAAGCTCGCTGCGATCCTCAGTAGCCCAAATTGGGAGTGGAGTACCCCAGAAGCGTGAACGCGAGAGGTTCCAGTCATTGATGTTCTCCAACCACTTGCCGAAACGGCCTGTACCTGTTGACTCAGGCTTCCAGTAGATGGTCTTGTTGAGCTCCATCATACGCTCACGAAGTGCTGTGGTGCGGATGAACCATGAGTCCAAAGGATAGTACAACACAGGCTTATCGGTACGCCAGCAGTGTGGGTAGTTGTGGGTATGCTTCTCAATCTTGAATACCTTGTTAGACTCCTTAAGCTTGATAGAGATGTAGATATCAAGGTTCTCGGCAGCAGCTGCAGCCTTCTCATCGTAGCGACCATCAACGGTAAACTGTGGGTCGTAGGCATTCTTCACGAAGCGTCCCTCATACTCGTCGTATGACGCTGCAACGCACTCTGCGGCGAACTTCTCATCAAGCTCTGCCTTGAGGTAGAACTTACCAGTGAAGTCAACCATCGGACGTGTCTCGCCACGCTTGTTGATCATGAACAACGATGGGATGCCTGCCTGACGCGCTACGAAGGCGTCGTCAGCACCAAACGTAGGTGCGATGTGAACGATACCTGTACCATCCTCAACGGTAACATAGTCGCCAAGGATAACGCGGAATGCCTTAGATGATGCCTCCTTCCAGTTACCCTGCTCATCAGCCTCAACAGGCTTAACCCAAGGTAAGAGCTGCTCGTAGTGCATGCCCTCAAGCTCCGTACCCTTCCACTTGCCAACAACCTCAAATGGGATAAGCTTGTCACCAGCCTTGTAATCCTCCAAAGCGATGCCCTCAGCCTTCTTGTTGAAGATTGAGTAGAGAAGTGGCTCAGCAACAACAGCAGTGATCTTCTCTGCGGTGTAAGGGTTATATGAGCGTACTGCCACGTAGTCGTACTTAGGACCTACGCAGAGTGCAGTGTTTGATGGGAGTGTCCATGGTGTTGTTGTCCACGCCAAGAAAACAGGTGTACCCCACCCCTCCATCTCAGCCTTAGGCTCAAGGATGCGGAACTGCGCCGTACAAGTGGTATCCTTAACGTCGCGGTAGCAACCTGGCTGGTTAAGTTCGTGGGTTGAAAGACCAGTACCTGCTGCGGGTGAGTAGGGCTGAATGGTGTAGCCCTTATAGAGCAAGTTCTTGTCGTAGAGCTGCTTGAGAAGCCACCATAGGGTCTCGATAAACTTATTGTCGTAGGTGATGTATGGGTCGTCCATATTCACCCAGTAGCCCATCTTGCGTGTGAGGTCCTCCCAGATGTCGGTGAACTCCATGACAGCCTCACGACACTCCTTGTTATACTGCTCGATGGTAATCTTCTTGCCGATGTCCTCCTTTGTGATGCCGAGCTTCTTCTCTACGCCAAGCTCCACAGGCAGACCATGAGTATCCCAACCCGCCTTACGGTGTACGAGATATCCCTGCTGGGTCTTAAAACGACAGAACACATCTTTAATGGTACGCGCCATAACATGGTGGATACCAGGCTGACCATTAGCTGATGGTGGTCCCTCGTAGAATACAAACGTGGGGTGACCTTCACGTGTTGTTATGCTCTTATGGAAGGTATCCTGCTCTGTCCAGCGTGCCAACACCTCATCGGCAACGCCTGCAAGGTCAAGACCCTTGTACTCCTTAAACTTGTTCATACCTAACTTTTTTGTGTTTGTTTGTTACTCTTCATCTGCGTCGTCGTCGCTCTCCGCCATTGTGGTATAGACGTTAGTTACGTCGTCATCCTCCTCAAGGTGCTCAATGAGCTTGTTGACAGCCTCGCGCTGCTCTGCAGTAAGCTCCTTCTGATCGGTAGGGATACGTACCGACTCTCCCGATACAAGTTCAAAGCCCTTCTCCTCGATCCATGTCTGAATCTGACCAAATGACTCGTAAGCAGCGTAAACGGTTACCTCGCCCTCCTCAGCGTAGAACTCGTCAACGCCGAAGTCGATCATCTCAAGCTCCATCTCCTCAAGGTCGGCACCTGCTGTTGGCTTGAACTTGAATACGCACTTGTGCTCGAACATGAAGCCTACAGAACCCGATGTACCGAGAGTACCTCCATACTTGTTGAAGTACATACGCACTGAGGCTACTGTGCGGTTGGTATTGTCGGTAGCTGTCTCAACCAAAACAGCGATACCGTGAGGACCATAGCCCTCGTATATCATCTCCTTATAATCGGCAGAATCCTTGTCAGTAGCACGCTTGATTGCACGCTCTACGTTCTCCTTAGGCATGTTCTCAGCCTTAGCATTCTGCAACAAAAGACGTAAACGGAGGTTAGATGCTGGATCTGGACCCGATGCCTTTACAGCCATTTCGATCTCCTTACCAATCTTTGTAAACACTCGCGCCATGTGTCCCCAGCGCTTCATCTTTCTCGCCTTGCGATACTCAAATGCTCTTCCCATAGTAGTCTATTTTTATTGTTAATTTTGTTACTAAACAAGAGTTGTTGTATATGAATATATACACAATGGGGCAAAGATAGTAAAAAAATATAAAAAATCAAAGAGTCAATGGCTCGTAAAGAGTGAATTTAGAGAGTTTAAAAAATTTAGAGAATTTAGGGTAGCTAATGAGCGCACCCTAAATTCCCTAAACCCCTTAATTTCTCTATGCGAAAAATTTAATAAAATAGTCCCTTATTTCCAAAGATGGCGTAGCCTATGTTTAGCGTTAGATAGAGATTGTTCTTGGTGTGAAAATCATACTTTGTAAGGGCAAGGCTAACGGGTCCTACAGGTGTGTGGTAAATGAGCGAAAAATCTGACATATAGTGCATTACCTTACCCAAATACTTATCTCGCATCATGGCATAGACGCTTAGTCGTGCGTAGAAGTTATCGATGATGCGTATGGTTGGCATCAGACCCACACCAACATAGTGGTCTGCACGAAATTCTGGCATGTAGACCATACGTGAGTGAAGCAGTGGTGAGTAGTGTGGTGCCGAGAGCTCGGTAGCCTCCTTGGAGTCGAGCTCTGGGTGGTTGGTATAGACACCCTCAAGGGCGTAACCAAGCGAGAATATACCTCGATGTGTGAAGTCGATATAGTGTTCCCAAGATACCTTGGCGCCGTACCATTTGCGGATGGCATCTATATGGTCACCTGGCGTATTGCGCTCGTCACGACCGTAGATGTATATTGCTGACGCCGAAAAACGTGATCCCGCAGTTGGGAATAAGGGCTTGTCGAAGGTGTTACGCTCGACGGAAAGCTGAGAGCCGATATACGAGAAGTGGGTGTATTGTCTCTTCTCATACTCCTCCATGGCGTATCGGTAGCCATTGCGACCTACGTGTAGGGTGGCATCTACAATACTCTTGCGCGAGAGCGCAGAGCCTAGCGATAACGATAGGTAGTTCTCCATGGTTCGCATCTGCTCGGCATTGTCGACATTTGATAGGTTACCAAAGTTACCCTTCAACGTATTGGTAATATTGAAGTTATAGCCGTAGTATAGGTATATCGGCTTATCCTTAATAAATGTGGTGCGACCCTTGGCGCGAGCCATAGTGTATACTGGACCGAGGAGGATATCTGCCTCGATGGACTGCATCACGCGACCTATCCATCTATAGCGTAATCCGAAGTATGCTTGGTTGAATGCTGTAGATGAGATGTTACCACCTATCGAGATATCGAAATTGGGCTTGGTGTTGAGTCTCACAGCCACATCGTAGCGATTAGTTTCGCGATTTAGTTCAATTATCGGAAACTCACTAGCGAGGGGTAGGTTTGCGAGCATCGTGAGGTAGTTTTCGCCCATCTGTAGGGCAGTCAAAGGTAGTGTGTCGCGCTCTTTGTTATGACCCATGTTGAGTGCTGTCTCGGCGAGTTCCTGTTGCTTGGTGCGTAGTCCTGAGACTGTGATCTCTCCCATTTTCGATGCAGGCCACTCACCTCGAAACACCATTCGTCGCTTGTTAAACATTCCCGGTTCGATACGTCGCGCTGTGAGGTCACGAATCTTAGGCATGGCGGCAATAGCATCGTTATATCCTTGAGCCATAATCTCTTTGGCAAGGCTGAAGTCGAGCACCGAAGCATCTACAGCACGCTGAATAAATACCGAACGATCCTCAGGAAGATTGAAATCAGTAGGTGCGGTGATAAGTGCCATTGCCTGCTCTATGACCGATGCATCTTTGTCGATTCGCTCGTGAGAGGCTACACAGCTTACGCCGATGAGTATGTCGGGATTGTAGTTGTTAACCATCGCTTGCCATGGGAAGTTATCGTAGCATCCGCCATCGCACATCAACACTGAGTCAACCTCGACAGGAGGAAAGGCGATGGGTATTGCCATTGAGGCACGTATGGCGAGGGCGAGGTTACCACGGTGCAGCTCTACGGCACGATGATTCTCGATATCAGTTGCCACGCAGAAGAATGGTATCATCAGACGGCTAAAGTCGCCACGTGCTGCGGCTGATGGTTGTGTGAAGTAGTTGCATAGGGCGAGGTCGATCTCCGAGGTACCCATCACCGAGCCAGGAAGTTTGAGGCGTGGCATATCCACCTCACTACCCTCCTGTTCTGTTGTCACTGCCAGTGACACAATATCTGTAATCTTGTCACGCTCGCGGTAGTAGTAGTTATACTTTCCATCAATGCCACCAGTCACCCAGCGCACCATATCGCCCGAGAGTGCCACCTCCTCCATCTCCTCGATGGTGTAGCCTGAAGCATACATACCTCCGATGATTGAGCCCATAGATGTGCCAGCAATGTAGTCGATCGGAATACCATTCTCCTCGAGAGCACGCAGCACGCCAATATGGTATAGTCCCTTGGCTCCTCCACCGCTGAGAACAAGCCCTACGCTCTGTGCCGATAGCTTCTCCGCACCAGCCACCAGTAGTATGGCGAGTAGTGCAGATCGAAAAATGGTGATTATTGTGTTGTAAATATTTTTCATTTGCGAAAATATTAGTAACTTTGTACGATTATTTTATATAATAAAAACCTCGATAAGGGGTATTGCAAAGGTACGAATTAAAAGCAAAAAATACAATACACGATACTTATGATTAACAAAATTGAACAACTTTTGGCAGAAATAGAGGCTTTCCAGCCTAAGACACCTGCCGATGTAGAGGCATTCCGCATCAAGATTCTTGGTAAGAAGGGTGAACTCGGTGTGCTCATGGAGGAGTTTAAAGGTGTCCCAGCAGAGCAGAAACGCGAGCTTGGTCAGAAACTCAATCACCTTAAAACTGTTGCAACAGAGCGTATTAACACACTCAAGGAGGAGATTGGCAATGCTCAAGCAATGAATGCCTCGCGTATCGATGATATGACTCGCCCTGGCTCTTCGGAGCAGGTTGGATCGCGCCACCCTATCTCGCTGGTCAAGAACGAGATCGTAGGCATCTTTGCGCGTCTTGGCTATACCGTAGCCGATGGTCCTGAGATCGAGGATGACTGGCACGTGTTCTCAGCGCTTAACTTCCCTCCCGAGCATCCAGCGCGTGATATGCAGGATACGTTCTTCATCGAGAGTAATCCCGATGTAGTGCTTCGTACCCACACCTCATCAATTCAGGTACGTACCATGGAGCGTCAGAAGCCGCCTATCCGTGTGATCTGCCCTGGTCGTGTGTTCCGTAACGAGGCGATATCGTATCGTGCGCATTGCATCTTCCACCAGATCGAGGGACTCTATATCGACCGTAATGTGTCGTTTGCCGACATGAAGCAGTCTTTGCTATACTTTGCTAAGGAGCTCTTCGGCGAGCAGGCTCAGATTCGTATGCGCCCATCATACTTCCCATTCACCGAGCCTTCAGCCGAGGTCGACGTATCATGTTCAATCTGCGGTGGTAAGGGCTGTGGTGTATGTAAGGGTACCGGTTGGCTTGAGATTATGGGCTGTGGCATGGTAGACCCTAATGTGCTTGAGGCTAACAATATCGACTCAAAGGAGTTCTCAGGTTTTGCCTTTGGTATGGGTATTGAGCGTATCGCCATGCTTAAGTATGGCGTGGGCGACTTGCGCCTCTATTTCGAGAACGATGTTCGCTTCCTTAACCAGTTTGAGAGCGCATTGTAGCCCTTGGTTAAATTTTGCTTGTTGGTGAAGTGGCTGATATATAGCTTAATAACACTCTGCGTGGTGGTGTTCTCGACAGCTTTTGCGGCTGTCGACCACCCTATTGTGCTTGAGGACGATCTTGGCGAGAGGCGTATGGTAGATACCCTATCGTTGTCGCATATGCACAGCGAGGCAGTCAAGAGCATGGTCATCTGGCGCGATACGCTGCGTGCCGAGCGTCTGTGGCGTGATATCGTTGGTCGTGATAGCACATATGCCCCTGCACTATACTCATTAAGCCGATTAGGCGGCACACCTGATGGTGAGTCGCTACTATTTGCTGAGCGAGCATATAATGCCGATTCGTCAAATAAGTGGTATGCCCAAAACTATGGCATGATGCTCGTTGTAGGGCGTGATTATGAGCGAGCGTTGGGTGTCTATAAGCGCCTCATGTCGATAGATAAGCGTGATGCCTCGACATACTACTATCTGGCTAATATCTACCGCATCAAGGGAATGCCCTATTCGGCGATTTCGGTGCTCGACTCCGCAGAGTTGCGCATGGGGCGCAACCCATATCTTGCTCGTGTCAAGCAGGAGTTGCTACTCGAGACTATGCAGTACGATAAGGCTATTACCGAGGGTGAGCGCCTATTACACGATACGCCATATGATGTTGAGGCTCATCTTGAGCTTGCCCAACTCTATGATTCGGCAGGTCGCGATTCGTTGGCTCAAAGCACTTTCGAGAGGGCTTATCAGCTTGATAGTCTTAATGTAAATGTCATCATTGATGTTATGGACTATAACTACCGCAAGCGAAACTTTGGGCGCGTCTTTGAGCTTAGCGAGGCTATGATCCATAGCGATCGTCTCACCGAGGAGGTGAAGGTAGAACATGTGAAATATTTTACACGCGACCTTGACTTCTACTCGAAGAATATCTTTTACATCGGCAAGCTGATATCGCTACTCACCGTTAAGTATCCTACAAATCGAGATGTTGTTGAACTTCAGGCGACACACCTCTTTTTAACACAACAGCATGAAGAGGCTTTGAGCTACTTCAGAGAGCATCTCTACGACGATAATGTCGGGCCTCGCGATTTCATCCTTTCGGTGCAGATGCGCGAGGTGTTGGGCACAGATGAAGGTGTCACGGAGGATATTGCTCGTGCTATGAAGCTCTTTCCCGACAATATTGATGTTGTCTTGTTGGCAGCATACCACGAGTTTGTAAATGGTAACCCCAAAGGTGCGTTGAGAATCTATCGCAGGGCGTTTAAGCATATCACTGACGATAAGAATCGTAGCCTTTTATGGGGAAGCATTGGTGACGTACACCACGAGCTAGGTGATGACGACGATGCCTTTAAGGCTTATCGTAAGGCGCTGGAGTATAATGCTGAAAATGCTCTTGTGCTAAATAACTATGCCTACTTCCTCTCGCTTCGTGAGGAGGAGCTTGAGCGAGCGCTAGCTATGGCTCAGCTTGCCGTTACGCTCGAGTCTGATAACTATAACTATGTTGATACTTATGCCTGGATATTGCACCTCATGGGTCGCAATGACGAGGCTAAGAAGCATATATTAAGGGCGCTCTCGCTGAGCGGTCAGCAGGATGCCACCATCATGGTTCATTATGCCGACATTTTGTGGGAGCTCGGCGAGAAGTTTATGGCTGAGACCTATTGGAAGCGTGCTGTGGAGAGGGGCTATGATGCAGATGAGCTCAAGCAGCATGTAGATAGTAAGATGAAGACTAATGATTAAGCTATGAGGGGTAGTTGGTATCAGAGCGTAACGAGGGTGTTGTTTGTGGTGTGCTTGATGATGTTCACCACACATGTTGTTGTGGCTCAGGGTGGCTCTAAAGTTGAGAAGCAAAGGCGTCTTGTGGAGCAGTACAAACGCGACCTAGAGAAGACCGAGCGCGAGGTGTCGGACCTTAAGCGTCAGAAGGGTAGTGCCACAGAGCAGGTGCAGCGACTCACCGAGCAGATGAATCTTCGTACATCGTATATTGCTGAAACCGAGCGCGAACAAGACCTATTGCGCCTCGAGGCAGAAGACCTTAACCACCGCATAGACTCACTTGCGCGCGAGTTGCAATATAACAAGCAGATATACGCTGAGGTTGTGCGCGTTGCACATCGCCACTATTCGCAGGGTAGTGAGACTACCTACATCCTATCCTCTACAAGTATCTCGGATGCTGCTCACCGCATGGGCAATCTACGTCATATCGCTCAGCAGCGTGCCGAGCTAGCCGAAGCTATCAAGGTGCAGGGTAGGGAGCTTGTGGCTATGCGTAATGAGCTTAAGGAGCGTCGCGAGGAGCTTGACTCTATAGGACGTACGCTCGAGGCAGAGCACCGTACTCTAAAGCGTGACTGCGATGAGGCAAAGCGCGCCTTCGACAAACTCTCGGAGCGCGAGAGGGCTGCACTTGAGGCAAAGAAGCGACAGCAAAAGGAGCTTGAAAAGGCCACTAAGGAGCTACGTAAGCTCACAGAGGGCAACAAGGTAGGTTCGGGATTCTCGAAGTCTACAAAGGCGCTAAATCTCCCCGTTGAGGGCGGTAAGACACAGCTTATGCAGACCAACATGGTCAAGATATCTGGAGCAAAAGGTAATGCTGTACGTAGCATTTACGAGGGTAAGGTGGTGCGCATCGTTACCGATAATACTAACCACTCTACGGTGATGATTGCTCACGGTCACTATGTGTCGGTTTACTCGCATCTTAGCCAGATAAGTGTCTCTGAGGGCGATGTGGTCAAGCGTAACGAGAAGATTGGTACCATAGGTATTGGTGTTGACCATAAGGGTAATGTTAGTGCCTACATGCAGTTTATGATTATTAATACCAAGTCATCATCTCCAATGAATGTCATGGACTGCTTTAAAAAATAGTTTATACTATGATTCATTTCTATACGCAGGATTGTAAATATAACCTTACTCAGCGTCTCAAGCTACGTCGCTGGATCGAGGAGGTGATTCGCCGCGAGGGTTACACCGCTGGCGATATAAACTATGTCTTCTGTTCATCAGAGTTCCATCGCCAGATGAACCGCGACTTCCTTGGTCACGACTACTTTACAGATGTCATTACATTTGAGGAGCGCGAAAGTAGGGTAGAGGATGGTATTGTGGCTGGTGAGGTATATATTGATGTGGCTACGGTTACTGATAACGCTCCAATGTATAATGCGTTGCCTATCAACGAAATGCGTCGCGTGATTGTGCACGGAGCATTGCATCTTTGTGGACATAAGGACAAGACCCCTACAGCTGAGCGCGAGATGCGACGCCTAGAGAATAGATATCTTAAACTTCTCCGCGAGGAGTTCCTTTAATTAGTGCTAACTACTATGACCCTAAAGTACGATATTGTAGTCATCGGCGCAGGTCATGCTGGCTGTGAGGCTGCCGCGGCGGCAGCACGCCTAGGCTCGCGTACGCTGCTCATTACTATTGACATGGAGAAGATCGCCTCGATGTCGTGCAATCCTGCTGTGGGCGGTGTGGCTAAAGGTCAGATTGTCAGAGAGATAGATGCTCTTGGCGGCATGATGGGACGTATCACCGATAGATCAGCTATCCAGTTTCGTATGCTCAATCGCTCGAAGGGTGCGGCTATGTGGAGTCCGCGTGCGCAGTGTGACAAGGGTGAGTTCTCACGTCAATGGCGACATGTGCTTGAAAACACTAGAAACCTCTATTTGTGGCAAGATTCTGTCGTAGACATATACTTCGACCTCTCTGGAGAGAAACCGCGTGTAAAGGGCTTAAAAACGCGTTTGGGCGTAGATATAGAGTGTAGTAGGGTAGTGCTAACAGCAGGAACATTCCTGGATGGAGTGATGCACTGTGGCGAGGCGAGTGCTGAGGGTGGCAGAGCAGGCGACCAGGCCTCTCATGGAATCACAGAGTCTCTGGTGCGACTAGGCTTTGAAACAGGACGTATGAAGACGGGAACACCAGTACGCATAGATGCCCGCACTATAAACTTTGATGCTTTAGAGGTTCAGGAGGGTGATGTTGAACCCTCTAAGTTCTCTTATGACCCTGATACTGAGCCTGTTAGAAATCAATTACCATGTTTTATGGTCTATACATCGAAGCGCGTGCACGACATATTACGCACAGGATTCGATCGTTCGCCACTATTTAATGGTACGATATCGGGGATTGGTCCTCGCTACTGTCCTAGTATCGAGGATAAGCTACGTACGTTTGCAGATAAGGAGCAGCATCAGCTATTTTTGGAGCCCGAGGGTCGCTCGACGAATGAGTACTACCTCAATGGTTTCTCGTCGTCACTACCCTTCGAGGTGCAGTTCGAGGCATTGCGCAATATCGTGGGCTTCGAGGATGTACATGTCTACCGACCTGGTTATGCCATAGAGTACGACTACTTCCCTCCCACACAGCTACGCCATACGCTCGAGACAAAGCTCGTAGATGGACTCTATTTTGCGGGTCAGGTAAATGGCACTACGGGCTATGAGGAGGCGGCAGCTCAGGGACTGATGGCGGGTATTAATGCTCATCGTTCGTTGCATGATCTCGAGCCCATTGTGCTAGGTCGTGATGAGGCATATATAGGCGTGCTTATAGACGATCTCGTGACCAAGGGTGTCGATGAACCCTACCGTATGTTTACCTCGCGTGCCGAGTATCGCATCTTGCTACGACAAGATAATGCCGATGCTCGACTCACTCCTCTCGGCTACAAAATAGGTCTTGTTGGTGAGGAAAAGCACGAAAATCTACTCAAAAAAAATCTAGCTGTAGAATCGCTTATTTCGATGCTACGTCGTACCTCGGTCAAAATAGGCGAAATTGACAGCTATTTAATTTCGCTTGGTGAGGAGCCATTATCGCAAGGAAAAAAACTCTACGACATAGTTCTTCGTAGTAATGTTACTATAAAAACTCTTGCCGAAGTGTCGCCTAAGTTAAAGCGTTTCATTGATGATAACAAACTCTCGACAGAGGTTGTTGAGCAGGCTGAAATACAAATTAAGTATCGAGGCTATGTCGAGCGTGAGCGATATTTTGCCGAGAAGATGCATCGCCTGGAGAGTATCGCTATCCCCGAGAATTTTGATTACGACTCTATGCAGTCGCTCACCATCGAGGCGCGACAAAAACTTAGCCGTATTCGTCCGACTACTATAGGACATGCATCGCGTATCCCTGGAGTATCGCCCGCTGATATAAATGTTTTATTAGTGAAATTCGGAAGATAATATAAAAAATGTTCCACGTGGAACACTTTTTTAGTTGTTAGTTGTTAGAGTTTTTTACGACGAGTAAGACCATAAGACAAGTAGGATATATAAGACTTTTTAATATCATATTTTCTTATCGGTCGTAAGGTCTTAAAGGTCTTAAAATCTTTCTGCGCTCGTTCCGAGCGCAACTCTAACAAGTAAAAACTAATAACTAACAACAAAAAATGAGCAAAGACTTTTTTCGGTCTTTGCTCATTTTTTTAGTTCTGAGTTATTACTCAACAACTACATTCCAGTTGTGAGTATCCTCGCAGCGACCATACTGAATGCCCTGGAGGCGATCGTACATCTTCTTGCAAGTCTCACCAACCTTCATACCGTAGTCGTATGTAACATTGTTGTCGAGGTCATACAATGCACCGATAGGCGAGATTACTGCTGCAGTACCGCAAGCACCTGCCTCCTCGAATGTAGCAAGCTCCTCAACGGGAATATCGCGCTCCTCAACTACGAGGCCGAGGTCAGTAGCAATCTGGCGAAGGCTCTTGTTGGTGATTGATGGGAGGATAGACGATGACTTAGGAGTAACATACTTGCCATCCTTAATACCGAAGAAGTTAGCTGCGCCAAACTCCTCAACCTTGCTGTGAGTAGCTGCATCGAGGTATAGTACGTTAGAGAAGCCCTTCTGGTGAGCAGCCTCCAATGACCAGATAGATGAAGCGTAGTTACCACCTACCTTAACGTCACCTGTTCCACGTGGAGCAGCACGGTCCTGATCGCGCATGATGAGAGCCTTGATAGCGGTCATACCGCCCTTGAAGTATGGTCCTACAGGGGCGCAGAAGATGATAAGATCAGCCTCGTCAACAGCACGAACACCAAGACAAGTCTTAGTGCCGAGAAGGGTAGGACGCAAGTAGAGCGATGCGCCAGTCTCATAGGGAGGCACAAAGTCCATGTTGCGGCGTACACACTCCATACAGCCCTCAACGAACTGCTCAACAGTAGGAGCTGGCAAGCAAAGACGGTTTGCTGAGTTGATCATACGCTTTGCGTTCTCATCTGGACGGAACAAACGTACCTTGCCGTCAACACCACGGAAAGCCTTAAGACCCTCGAAGATCTCCAAACCATAGTGCAAGCAAGCAGCTGACATGTGCATCTTGATGTACTCGTCGTCGGTTACCTGCATCTGGCTCCACTCGCCGTTAGCATAGTGGTAGCGAACATTGAAAGCGGTCTTGTAGTACGCAAAACCAAGCTCTCCCCATTTAATGTTTTCCATAATAAAGTTAAAGTTAAAGTTGGTTGTTATTTTGTATTTTTAGGTTGTCGTAATATGGCTAACCCATTAATAATCAATTGTTTATTTATCCAATCATTGCACCAGACATGGTCTTATCCTCGGGCTGTACGAGTACCAGACGACCCAGTGCATCCTCTGCCATAAGGATCATGCCTCGCGACTCGATGCCCTTGATCTCGCGTGGTGCGAGGTTTGCCAACACAAGCACTTGGCGTCCTACGAGCTGCTCGGGGGTATAGTACTCGGCAATGCCCGACACAATTGTGCGCTTGTCGATGCCTGTGTCTATGGTGAGCTTAAGCAGCTTCTTTGTCTTAGCCACCTTCTCCGCCTCTAGGATTGTAGATACGCGTATGTCCATCTTCTGGAAGTCGTCGAACGTAACCTCTGGCTTCTGCTCTGTGACGTTCTGTGCAGCCACTGCCGCGAGTTTTGCCTTGCGCGATGCATCGAGCTTGTCGAGCTGTGCCTGAATTACATCGTCCTCGATCTTCTCGAAGAGGAGCTGTGCCTCACCTATGGTGTGACCCGCCGCAAGAAGCTCCATAGAGCCGAGCTGCTCCCATCCAAACTTATCTACAGCAAGCATCTTGAGCATCTTCTCTGCCGTGAATGGCATGAATGGCTCGATGGCGATAGCAGTGTTTGCGGTGATCTGTAGTGCGATGTTAAGAATTGTCTTAACACGTTCAGGATCAGTCTTTACCACCTTCCAAGGCTCTGTGTCGGCAAGATACTTGTTACCGATACGTGAGTATGCCATTGCATCCTTCAATGCCTCGCGGAAGTGGTAGTGCTCGATGTTGCGCTCCAACGATGCCTTAATCTTCTGAAGCTCCTCGATGGTCGTCTCATCATACTCTGTAAGCTCGCCACGCTCAGGAATCACGCCGTCGTAGTACTTCTTGGTGAGCACCAAGGCACGATTTACAAAGTTGCCCAATACGGCTACAAGCTCCGAGTTGTTGCGTGCCTGGAAGTCCTTCCATGTGAAGTCGTTATCCTTGGTCTCGGGGGCGTTGGCGCAGAGTACGTAGCGCAAAACATCCTCCTTGCCAGGGAACTCATCGAGATACTCGTGGAGCCATACAGCCCAGTTCTGCGAGGTAGATATCTTGTCACCCTCGAGGTTAAGGAACTCGTTTGCTGGCACATTCTCAGGAAGGATGTAGTCGCCGTGAGCCTTGAGCATTGATGGGAATACGATGCAGTGGAACACGATGTTATCCTTGCCGATGAAGTGTACCATCTTGGTATCTTCCGACTTCCAATACTTCTCCCAGTCGGGTGTAAGGTCCTTGGTAGCAGAGATATAGCCAATAGGTGCGTCAAACCATACGTATAGCACCTTGCCATCAGCACCCTCCACAGGCACAGGAATACCCCAGTCGAGATCACGGCTTACGGCACGTGGCTGTAGACCGAGGTCGAGCCAGCTCTTGCACTGACCATATACATTCGACTTCCACTCCTTGTGACCCTCCAATATCCACTCGCGCAGGAATCCCTCATACTTGTCGAGAGGCAGATACCAATGCTTTGTCTCACGCTTTACGGGCACAGCTCCCGAAACGGCGCTCTTAGGGTTGATAAGTTCGTCGGGTGAGAGTGTCGAGCCACACTTCTCGCACTGGTCGCCATATGCCTTCTCGTTCTGGCAGCGAGGACATGTACCCACGATGTAGCGGTCGGCGAGGAATGTCTTAGCCTCCTCGTCGTAGTACTGCATAGATGTCTGCTCGATAAACTTACCCTCGTCGTAGAGCTTGCGGAAGAACTCCGATGCTGTGACACGATGGGTAGGCGATGATGTACGTGAGTAGATGTCGAACGACATGCCGAGGCGGCGGAACGACTTCTCGATTATTTCGTGATAGCGGTCTACTACCTGCTGAGGGGTGATACCCTCCTTGCGTGCCTTGATTGTGATGGGCACACCGTGCTCGTCGCTACCGCAAACCGAGATTACGTCGTAGCCCTTGAGGCGTAGGTAGCGGGTATAGATATCTGAAGGCACATAAACACCCGCCAGGTGACCGATATGTACTGGTCCGTTGGCATAGGGTAGTGCCGATGTGATGAGATAACGCTTATACTCTTTACTCATTTTATTTATTCTAAATTGTTGATGCTACGGCAGTAAGCACACTACGTGCTACGCTCGAGCGCATAATATGGAACAAAGATAATAAAAATATTATGAACAGCGAAATGTTCAACGCCTAAAAATCGAGAGTATTCGTACCTCCCCCCTTGCTGTAATCTTCACTACTCCTACTTAATCGCGGTAGGTGATAATCAATTCTGTCTGATATAGAGGTATTAGTGATTCACCTTGATACGTAGTCTCTATTGTCATGTTTCCCTTAACATCGTACTCATAAATCGTTTTGGTGTTAAGTGCTCCCGTAGCATCATAACATATTTTCTCTACTATGTGTGAATCAGCATCGTACACGTAGACGATTCTCTCCTCTATCGATTTATCGGAACGGTAGTATGTATACTCGCACAACCTTCCTTCTGCGTCATATTCCTTTGCTCTTTTCCAGCGTAACAATCCGTCAGAATCGTACTGAGCTGTCTCGACCTCATTTCCCTTGTCGTTATATTTGTAAACCTCTGTGTGGCTTAACGTTCCACTAGATTTGTACACCGCCATTTCGGAAATAGCGCCAGCAGAATCGTATTCGTATAGAACCTTCTCTAACAACGATCCGTCAGAAATATATTGTGCAAACTCAATCATATTTCCATTGTCGTCATACTCATAGGTTTGCCTCCAAAACGATAGATTGTTAAGATTGTAGTCTACCATCTCGGTTAAATTGCCATTCACATCATATTTATAAATACTCCTCCACCCAATTGATTCATCACCACTATATCTTACTTTTTCAACCATATTACCATCAGTGTCATACTCGTAAATCCACTTGCCATAGATCAAGTTATCGGAAAAGTACTGCACAATCTCCACTACGTTTCTATCAGAATCATATTGCTTTGTAACCCGCCATCTTAACGATCCGTCGCCATCGTACATTACCTCTTCGGTTAAGTCACCATTTGCGTCATATGTGTATATCTTATTCGAGTATATCGACCCATCGCCATAGTAAGAGATCATCTCTGTTACATCGCCCGCCTCATTGAAATGATAATCTCTTAACTCATTGGTTATACTGCGAACAACCTCTTCGTCGATAAGTTCCAGTTCGTATCTTGCGTATTTAGCACTCTTGACATTGCCATACAACGATATGTCGTGATCCCATCCTTCACGTTTCTGGGGGTCGGTATCGTTATGTTGAGCAAAAAGAGGGGTGATGGCACCAACCAGAGCTATAAGTATGATAATGCGTCGCATAGTAGAAAGGTGTGATTAGTTATCTACAAAGATACTGAAACTTTTGAGATATTCACAACAAAACAAAAAATATCGTTTTGGAAATTGGTCGGTGGCGTAGGAAGTTGTATCTTTGTCAGTGAAAAATGGATATAGAGATGCACGAAGATATATTACAAGGTTTGAATCCCGTACAGCGTGAGGCTGTTGTCAACTACGAGGGCCCCTCGCTCATCATTGCAGGAGCTGGCTCGGGCAAGACACGTGTGCTCACCACACGTATTGCCTATATGTTGGCTAATGGCGTGAAGCCCAGCTCGATACTCGCACTGACGTTTACCAATAAGGCGGCACGTGAGATGCGTGAGCGTATTGAGCGTATGGTGGGTAGTGAGGCACGATTTATACGCATGGGCACCTTTCACTCGGTCTTCTCGCGTATTTTGCGCGAAAATGCCGATAAACTGGGATTCCCACAAAGCTATACGATATATGAGCCCAACGATGTAAAAAATCTAATTAAGGGGATCATTAAAGATAAGAGCCTCTCGGAGGAGAGGTACAAACCACAGGCTGTGGCAGCACGTATCTCCATGGCGAAGAACTCACTGATAACGCCTGGCGCCTATATTGCCAATGCAGTACTTGGTGTCGAGGATCGTGAGATGAAGATGCCCGACATAGGCGAGATATATAACGAGTACTGCATACGCTGCAAGCGCAACGGCGCGATGGACTTCGATGACCTGCTGCTACAGACAAACATTCTGCTGCGTGATGCCCCCGAGGTGTTGGAGGCCTATCAGGCGCAGTTTAAATATATCCTCGTTGATGAGTATCAAGATACCAATATGGCGCAGTATATCATCGTGCGTCGCTTGGCACTCAAGCACTCTAACGTATGTGTTGTGGGCGATGATGCTCAGAGCATCTACGCTTTCCGAGGTGCTAAGATCGAGAATATCCTATCGTTCCAGCGCGACTACCCAACTACACGTGTCTACAAACTTGAGCAGAACTACCGCTCGACACAGACTATTGTCGATGCTGCCAACTCGCTTATTCAGCACAACTCTCGACGCCTTGAGAAGAGGTGTTTCTCGGCGGCAGAGCGTGGCGAGAAGATACGTCTTGTGCGAGTACTTGAGGATAGCTATGAACCCGTGGAGGTGGCTATGGATATCAAGGATAGGGCGCGCGATGGTGCTGAGTGGCGCGACTTTGCAATCCTCTACCGCACAAATAAGCAGCATGGTCTGTTCGAGGCGGCGCTGACACGTCGCGGCATACCTTATCGTGTATATAAGGGCATGTCGCTACTCGAGCATAAGGATGTGCGTAAGATGTTGGCATACCTCAGCCTTATCATCAACCCCAACGACGATGAGGCGTTTAAACATGTCATCAACTACCCCGCGCGCGGCATTGGCGATACTACCGTAGCACGTATCGAGGCTATTGCCCGTACGAAGGGTCTCTCGATGTGGCATGCCGTGGCGGAGCTTATGAGTAGCACGTCGCTCGACTCGGTTGAGAGGGTTGTGGTGCGCAAGGTGGGCGAGTTTGTGCGTATGATTCAGGAGCTACAGGCGCTTCGTGCGCAGATGGGTGTCTGCGACTTTGGTCGCGAGGTGCTGGCGCGTAGTGGCATACTGCATATGCTTGAGGCGGAGAAGAAGCCTGAGAGTGATACCTCGAAGGATTATCTCGACCAGCTGCTATCGATGATGAGCTCGTTTGAGGAGGAGTGTGCAAAGGATATCGACGAGGGACTGCGCGACGTAGAGGCGGAGCCATCCATCGACGAGTGGATGCAGAACATAATGTTGCAAACAGACCAAGACTCTGAGGATGACGGCAACCGCGTAACGCTGATGACTGTCCATTCGGCGAAGGGTCTTGAGTATGACTACGTATATATCGTAGGTATGGAGGAGGGTTTGTTCCCCTCAAGTCGCTCTGTAGAGTCGCTCTCGGACGTTGAGGAGGAGCGCCGACTGATGTATGTTGCCGTTACGCATGCTAAGCGCGCGGTGATGCTCTCAT
>X129_Alpine_Ibex__coassemble_16_pt1 | contig 20900 bp, 20 predicted proteins | sample X129_Alpine_Ibex__metabat2_low_PE_004 | metagenome-assembled genome bin X129_Alpine_Ibex
GCGTATAACATATTTACTAATTTATAGAACATACCTTAAAACTATACTATTATGAAACTTGCAACAGAGTACATTAAGCAAAACAGAGAGCGTTTTTTAGAGGAGCTTTTCGACCTCCTTCGCATCCCTTCAATCAGCGCACAGCCCTCGCTGCATAAGCAGGATATGGTGCGTTGCGCCGAGTGGCTCGCAGCATCGCTCGTTAAGGCGGGCGCCGATCGTGCCGAGGTGATGCCAACGGATGGCAACCCTGTGGTCTATGCTGAGAAGATCATCGACCCTAAGGCTAAGACAGTATTGGTATATGGTCACTACGACGTGATGCCTGAGGATCCTATCGACGAGTGGAAGACCAACCCATTTGAGCCAGAGATCAAGGATGGTCGCATCTGGTGTCGTGGCGCTGATGACGATAAGGGTCAGTTGTTTATGCACGCCAAGGCTTTCGAGGCTATGGTAGCTACCGACACCCTGCCATGCAACGTTAAGTTTATGCTCGAGGGTGAGGAGGAGATTGGCTCACCCAGCCTCTATAAGTTCTGCGCCGACTACAAGAAGTTGCTCAAGGCAGATATAATCCTCGTATCGGATACCTCGATGATTGGTCTCGACTGCCCTACTATCACCGCTGGCTTGCGTGGTCTCACCTATATGCAGGTGGAGGTTACAGGTCCAGATAAGGACCTTCACTCAGGACTATTCGGTGGTGCTGTGGCTAACCCCGCAAACGTGCTTGCCAAGCTCGTAGCATCGCTCACCGATGAGTTTGGTCGTGTCACCATCCCTGGTTTCTACGACGACGTACGCATCCTTAGTGATGCTGAGCGTAAGGCCTTGAACAAGGCTCCATTCTCACTCGACGATTATAAGAGGGCTCTAGACCTTGGCGACGTGGCTGGCGAGGTGGACTACACCACTATGGAGCGCACAGGTATCCGCCCATCGCTCGACGTGAATGGCATCTGGAGTGGCTACACTGGCGAGGGTACCAAGACAGTAATCCCATCTAAGGCCTACGCAAAGATCTCTATGCGTTTGGTGCCTAACCAGGACTTCAAGTAGATCGCTAAGCTCTTCGAGAAGCACTTCCGCCGCATAGCACCTAAGAGCGTGAAGGTTAAGGTTGAGTTCTTGCACGGTGGCGCACCTTACGTATCACCTACCGACCTACCCGCATACAAGGCAGCGGAGAAGGCTGTGGAGACTACATTCGGCATCAAGCCATTGCCATTCTACTCAGGTGGCTCAATTCCAATTATCTCAGGCTTCGAGAACATCCTAGGTATCAAGTCTATATTGTTGGGCTTCGGTCTATCGAAGGATGCTATCCACTCACCTAACGAGAGCTATGGTCTTGATCAGTTCGATAAGGGCTTGGAGACCTTGCCTCACTTCTATAAGTACTTCGCCGAGTAATTTCTTGTGATAAGGGGCCATTCTCGGTCTCTCAATCATTGGGCTGAATGGGAAATACGCTCAGTATGTCCCATCCAGCCCAATTTCATGTCGATACCAAGCCTAACCCCTTCTGACAAAAAATTGGGGTTTTGCTGGGATAAGACAATTAAGGTGGTTGCGGTCAACAAGCGATACCCGACCTCGTAATGGTCTTAATGGTCCTAATGGTCCTAAAAAAATAAAGACGATTGTGAACGAGGGAGATTGGGGATACTGGGGAAATTGGGGAATTTAAGGTTAATAATCCCTATAATCCCCATAATTCCCATCATCCCCATAATCCCCATCTTCCCCATCTTCCCTATCCTCCCTGAAACCACTCCCCTTCCCCAATTTTTGATTAGAAGGTCATAGATGTGGTGCATCGCAAAAGAAGAGGCCTCGGGATAGTACTGTAGTGTACAGCCCGAGGTCTCTTGCTTTTTGGGATGTGCCGCAGATGCGGCCTTATAATCGAAAATTATCGCATTGGAGGTCCAAAATGCTTCATGCCCTTCTGCGACATACCCTCGTAGTCGTCGATATTTGTCGAGCCCTTCTTGCCGAAGTAACGAAGGTTGTAGTTGAACTGCACGGTGAAGTAACGACCAATAACACTATTCCAAGCATTCTGCGTGAAGCCACTACCTACGGTACGTGCAAAGGCAGTATTTTGGTTTAGCAGGTCATTAACACCGATAAGCACCTCGCCCTGCTGGTTCTTGAAGAGCTTCTTGCCGAGATATACATTGCAGAGGAGGTAATCCTCATTGTAGGCGTTGGTAAAGCCCACATATTGATTATATGTCACAGCAGCTGTGAGCGTGAATCCCTTCCAGAACACCCACTTAAGTGTTCCTGATGCTGTGTGGCTGAAGTACTCGTTACGGTTGCTGCCATTACGCATTGCCAACGACTGCTTAGCGTTGTTGTAGGCGCCGTTCCACTGCACCGTAAAGTCGATATTCTCCGAGATATTACTACCCAACGACACTGTAGCATCGTAGCCCATGTTGCTGGTGATGTTAAGCTCTCGGTTAATCATTGAAGGTGTACGAATCCAATTCACACCCGCCATAACGTTAAGGTTACACTTGATAGGCGCGATTGGGAAGCCATAGCTAACATGCGTACGCAACGAGCTTGAGCCATTCATATTCTCATATGTCGTAAGCTGCAATGGCTTGTAGTCGCCCGCAACGTCAAAAACATGGAAATTTTTCAAATCCTCCTCCGTGGGGTTGAATATAACGCTCTGACCAATGTAGTTTTGGGTTATCTGACCTGAGAACATCCACATAAAGGTGCGACCCTTCTCTATATTCGAGCGTACATAGTGGAAGTTGATGCGGTGGTTGTACGATGAGTTTAGATTACCATTACCGTGTGTAATATACTGTGCATTCGACACATCGTAGATAGGCTGTAGATTTACGACGTCGGGATTGTGGGTATATGAGTTGATGAATACGCGGATGGTATTCTGCGGGTTGAATGCTATGTTACCCATCACGAAGTATGTCACGTGGTTAAACTCCTTATCCACATGCTCATAGTTGACATATCCATCGAGCTCCGAATACTGATAGTATACATTGGCAATAAATGTATTGCGGTCTTTCGAGTAGCGATAACCTGGACCTACGCGATGCTCTGTACTACGGTTTTGCGTCCAGCGAGATATCTCTGGAAGTGGGGATAAACCAGTGATATTGTAGTCAGCACCTGTGACATAAGAGTCCTTGAATATCTCCTGAAATTCGGAATCATAACGATACTGAATGCTTATCTGCGAGTTCTTAGATACAGGCTCGGTATATGTTATATTAGCACGCAAATCCACCTCCTTCTGTGGTGCTTTCGACACCAAGTAGCGCAATTCGGGGATATACATCTCTATCTCGGGGTCAAAGATTGTCTCCAACGAAGAGTAGCTGTTGGATGTCGACTTGGGCGTGTTACGAACCGAGTAACGACCATCAACGGTGATTGTACGACCTGGCTTGCCGAGTTTTAAGCGATACTGCAAAAACTCCGAGAAGCGGAAGGCACGTGACGAGCCTTGCGAGCCGCTATATAGGGTCTCATAAGGGATATTGCTCTGCTCGGCAGTCTCGCCTGTAAGCTCGCCATACTGCTGGCTATATGGGTCATTGCCCTGGAAGCTGAGGTTCGTTCGTGACATTATCGACATATTCTCGTTAATTGCCCAGTCGAAGCGGAGATTGAAACGGTGGTTATAGTTGCGAGTCTCCGACTCACCCTCCTGGACGAGATAGTCGTTGGGCGAAGGTGTCTCGTACCACTTTTCAAGCACACTCCTATTGCGCGTACGCGTAGTATTAAAGAAATATGAGCCATTCAGCTTAATCTTATCCTTCTCTCCAAATGTGCCTGTATACTGTGTTCCTATTGAGCCTACATTTGCGACACCGCTTTGTGGTCGCACCATATACTGACCTACGCCACCGCGAGGACCACCGCCGCCACCGCCACCATTGACGCCGAGGATATCCTCGAACGAGAAGTTCTGCTGATTGACATTGTTTAGAAGTCCGATAACCGATACACGGTGATTGCCCTGGAAGATGTTCACATTACCGCCGATATTGTACTTATGGTGCGACGTAACCTCGCCTATCGTCGGGTTGTAGATAGATGGATTCAAAAAATTGGGATCCGTGGGTGCACCACCATCAATATCGGGCTGATAGCCATAACCACCATATACCTTACCAAAGACTCCCTGACGCATATTCGGGCGCGTCACGATGTTGATAGCCTTATATCCCTCGCCATCGTCCATACCCGAGAACTCGGCATTGTCCGAGAGCTTATTGAAGACCTCGACACGATCTACCGCCTGTGCAGGGAGTGAGTTGAGTGCTGTGGACACATCCTCGCCGAAGAACTCCTTGCCATCGACAAAAATCTTCTTTACGGTCTCGCCCTGAGCCTCCACCGAACCATTGGTGATGGTGATACCTGGCATCTTCTTGAGAAGCCCCTCAACATCGGCATCTGCAGCGACCTTAAATGCTGCTGCGTTATATGCCAACGTATCGCCATTCTGCGAGGTACGCAACGCCTGCACCTCCTTAACAACAGTCTCGATAGCAACACCTGGTGAAAGCTCGATAGTGCCAAACTGCGTTACACCAGATATCTTAACCTCACTGGTGTAGGTGGTATAACCAATAAACGATACCGACATGGTGTAGTCGCCAGCGGCAAGCCCAGTGATTGTCACACTACCACCAGCTCCCGTTGTATTGTGCTTGCGCACATTAGGATTCTTCACCGACGTAAGCTCGACAATAGCGCCGATGATGCCATCCTTTGTCTCCATGTCCACGACCTTAGCAACAATACGTCCCGACTGTGCAAGAGCAGGGAATGCCATGCACAACATCAAAACTAATATTAAAAACCTCTTCATTTTATCTATTTTCTGTTTTATTTCCTGTCAAATGGCAAAACTATCAACTCACCTTCTGTCAACCTTTCGCCGTGGCGAAAGTAATATTTTTTTTACAAATATCAACCCATCCTGGGGTGAAACGGCAAAAATGGGGTGTCAGTCGCCTGAACACCCCATATTCAGGGTTATCTACTTGCGATATGAGCCACGATACGAACTATTGCCACGTCCTAGTGCGCCATGTCCATAAGCAGGACGTAAGGGGCGACCATGCCCTGGGCGGTAGGCCTTGTCAGAGTGGTTGTGAGGCTTGTGCGAGCGGAAACCACTACCATGGTTATGTGGCTTGTGGTGTGGCTTATGGTGGATGTTACAATCTCGCTTATGATGTGGTCTATGGTGAGGATCGTTGCACTCTACGCCATGACGTAGAGGCACCACAATATTAATATTTATCCTCTTAGGACCACGCACCTCAGCTACAGTTGCGTCGTTTGCCATTGCACTACCCATTGCCATCGCCGATAGCATAAGGGTTAAAACTAACATCTTTTTCATAGTAGTAAGATTTAAGGGTTATAGATTCATCTATGTTTTCGAGAACAAAGATACAACCCTAAACTACGATATGACATTAGATGTTAGGTCAAACGCCCTATCCTGAGGATGAAGCAGCAATTAGGAGAGGTGAACCGACCGTAGCCACTGCTTGAAATCGGATACTCGGGCCTTAGAGATGATGATTCGTTCAGGTGTTTCTATCGTTAGGTTAAGAGCTAAACGGCTACCAAACCATACTACGATATCCTTCACCGCACTGCGCGAAACGATAAACTGGCGGTTGGCGCGATAGAACTTATCTTGGGGCAACTGCTGCACTAGAGCCTCCAGCGTCTTCTCCGCGGGATAATTTCGCCCATCGAGGGTTGTTAGTGTCACGTGATCCTCAGAGGTATAGAAGTAGGCGATATCATCGAGCTTCACTGGGATAATCTTATCCTTATACCTCACGAGCAGTGTCTTAAGCACCTCGTCGCTAGCAGATGCCACCATCTTTCCTCGGCGCTCATACTGTGCCATACGCTCCGTGGCGGTAAGGCGATGTAGCTTGTCGAGAGCGCGGCGCAGGTCCTCAACCTTGAAGGGTTTAAGCAGATAGTCGATACTATTTACCTTGAACGCCTCTAAAGCATACTCGTCATACGCCGTAGTAAATATAGTAGGTATGTTGATATCTACGCTCTTAAAGATGCGGAATGAGTCACCATCGGCAAGGTGAATATCCATAAACACCACATCGGCATCTACATCACGCGAGAAGAACTACACCGACTCTTCAATCGACTCGAGCACCTCAACAATCTCCACATCGGGAGTTATTGTTGTTAGCATGTTTCGCAGATTTACGGCTGCGGCAGTCTCATCTTCAATAATCACGACTCTTTTCATTGCTCATTATGCTTTAGGCTGTTCCAAATGTAGGCGCACCATAAAACGATTCTCTTCATCTACAATCTCGATACGGCGACCTGTAATTATCTCCCAGCGGCTGTTTAGGTTATTTAGACCAATTCCTGTTGAGGGCTCCACGTCGAGTTTTGGATGCTTTAGGTTTTCAACCTCAAGCACACCATCCTTGACACGTATTGACACACGCAGAGGATTCTTCGTCGTTATACTATTGTGCTTCACTGCGTTACCGATAAGCGGCTGGAGCGACAAAGCAGGTAGTGTCCAACTATTATACTTTGGGTCTATCTCAAAGTCAAAGAATAGCTTATCGGCATAGCGTATCTTAAACAAGTAGGCATACGCCTCTGCAAACTCCAACTCCTCACGAAGTGTAGTCACCTCGCTTTTACCATTCTGGATGATGTAGCGGAAGGTATACGATAGTTGATCGATATACTCCAATGCACGCTCCTCGTCTCTCTCGCGCACTAGCATAGCAAGCGAATTAAGCGAGTTGAAGAAGAAGTGAGGGTTGATCTGTCCCATGAGCATGTTGTAGCGCGTTGAAAGGTTCTCGGTCTTAAGTCTTTCGTTCTCGACCACAATCTTTTGGCGCTGTTGTAGAAGCGTATATACATAGGCATATAGCGCCGAAACAACAAGCATAAAGAGGGTCTTGGTAAGCACCACAAAGTAGACATTATCGTGAGGATTACTATCGAAGAAGAAGACGATGCGCATCATGCCATCCTTGAATCCTACTACAGGAGCACAATATAGTGCTACACCTGCAACGGCAATAGCAACGATAACATAAAGCAAGGACCACCACATAGATACTCCCTCGCGACGACGTGCTAAGATAAATAGGTTTATGAGCACAAAGGCGATTATGGCGTAGTAGGCAATCTGCCAAATAAACTCCACTGTGCGGCTAGGACGATCGTAGATTACATCAAAGTCAAACTTCTCGCCATTGCGCATCACCACATCATCAAGCCTCCTATGCGCTCCGCTCACTCTGCCATCGAGCATCGCATATGGATTCTTGGTCGTAAACCTTAGAGTATCCCCATCTTGAAGTTTGAATGTTCGCACCTGCCATCCAGATACATAGGTACTATCACGCTGCTCACACTCACAGATAATATATCCGTGCATATCTGCCGATAGGTGCAATACGCCAATGCTATGTTCCGTATTGTCGGGCTGCTCGCCTCGTTGCTGCAACCCCTGATCGGTGATTATCGGCACTAGGAGATATGAGAAGTTGATCACAAGGCTTAATACCACAGCCACGATAATATGTACTCCTAAACTTGTCTTAAACTTCTTCATAGGCGATAAATTCATTTTTGTTCGTGTGGGGGGGGGCAAGGAGCTTCAGGGAGCTTCAGGGAGTTTGACATCTAACATCACTAAATTCCTTCTGTGGCAATGAGCTAGACGACGCAGATGGCTCTTTATCACAACAAAGAACCGATTTGTTGTCAGAAGGGTGGCATATTTGGCCTCGATTAAGAGTCTGGGCTGGATGGGACATACTGTTGGTATTTCCCATTCAGCACAGCGATTGAGAGGTCGAAGATGCCCCCTTATCACAGCAAAGAACCAATTTGTTGTCAGAAGATGTTAGATACAACGCTCGGCGAAATTGATGTCGATGGGCTGTACTAAAGCGTACTGCCCATTGACAGCATATTTCGTTAGCGGCAGTAGATGACATCTTATCACAACAAATTACTCGTACCATGAGGCATACATACGATAATCACGTGCCGTACGCTTGATAATCTCGTCACGCTGCTCAGGGGTTACGTCCTTAACCTTCTTGGCAGGAACACCTGCATATACCGAGTATGGCTCGAGCTTCTGGTTTGAGAGCACTAGGGCGTTTGCCGCAACAATACATCCTGTGCCCACCACAGCGTTATCGAGGATTGTTGCACCCATGCCTATGAGGCAGTCATCCTCGATTGTAGCACCATGAATCACGGCGTTATGACCCACCGACACGTAGTCGCCAATGTGTGTCTGCGAGGGGTGCTTAGAGCCATCAAAGAGGGTGTGGATAACCACGCCATCCTGAATATTTGAGTGGTTGCCTATGGTGATGGCATTCACATCGCCACGCAACACAGCGTTATACCATATCGAGCAGTTCTCGCCAATCTTCACATTACCGATGATGGTGGCATTCTCTGCCAACCATGTATCGTTACCAATTTCGGGCTCGTGACCACGAACACTTCTAATCAATGCCATATACGTATTATATTTTTGTTATTCAAGACTTTTTGCCTCATCCCAATAGCCATCCATCTGCTCTAGTGTCATGTCGTGGAGCGAACAACCCACCTCCTCGGCACGACGCTCAAGATGGTTAAAGCGACGTATAAACTTTTTGTTGGTACGCTCCAGGGCACCCTCGGGGTCTATGCCATAGAGGCGGCAGGCGTTGATCAGCGCAAAGAACAAGTCGCCCATCTCGTCTGTTAGGCGCTCATGATCCTTAGCCTTAATCTCGGCATCTACCTCGGCAAGCTCCTCACGCACCTTACTCCACACATCCTCACGCTTCTGCCAATCGAAGCCCGTAGCTGCCGCCTTCTCGCCAATGCGATAGGCCTTGACCATAGCGGGGAGCGATACGGGAACACCGCCAAGCGTGCCACTCTTGCGCCTCTTCTTACGTAGCTTCAGCTCCTCCCAATTCTGCTTTACTTGCTCAGGGGTGTCGGCATGGATGTCTCCATAGACATGAGGGTGGCGGTATATCAGCTTGTCACACACGGCATTTGCCACGTCGGTAAAGTTAAACGCCCCAGCCTCATCGCCGAGCTTCGAGTAGAATACAACATGGAGCAACAGGTCGCCAAGCTCCTCTTTGATGCCATCCATATTCTTATCAGTAATAGCATCGGCAAGCTCGTAGGTCTCCTCAATGGTGTTGTTACGCAGCGAGTCGAAGGTCTGCTCACGATCCCAGGGGCACTCCGCACGTAGTTTGTCCATCACATCAAGAAGGCGAGTTGTTGCCCTCTCTGCATCGTCTCTTCTCATACTTATTTTTTGTGTTTAATAGTTCTAAATGGCAGCTTAAGCACGCCGAAGAATGCCTCGCCGAAGATTCCCGACGACATCTTCGATGTGCCCTCTACCCTATCTATAAAAATTATAGACACCTCGCCAATGCTAAATCCGAGCCTCCATGCCGAGTACTTCATCTCTATCTGAAAGCCGTAGCCATTCATCTGCACACGGTCAAAGTCTATGGACTCGAGCACCTCGCGACGATATGCCACAAAGCCCGCCGTAGCGTCACACACAGGCATGCGTGTTACGATGCGCACATACTTCGATGCGAAATATGACATCAGCAGTCTGCTCATAGGCCAATTTACCACATTGACACCCTGCGAGTAGCGCGAGCCTATGGCAACATCCCTACTATTTAGCATATCATCGAGACGTGCGAGGTCCTCGGGGTTATGCGAGAAGTCGCAGTCCATCTCAAATACTCGGTCGTAGCCGTATTCCATGGCATACTTAAAGCCTCGAATATAGGCTGTTCCAAGACCGAGCTTACCCTCACGCTCTATGAGGTGCAGACGCTCAGGGTAGTGCCTCTGCTCGCCACGCACAAGCTCCGCAGTGCCATCAGGCGAGCCATCGTCGACAATAAGTAGGTCAAACTTAAGCGGCAGCGACATAAGAGACTCTATCATGCGCACAACATTCTCACGCTCGTTGTATGTGGGGATTATAATCAGTCGTTTCATCACATCATATTTTTAAACCTACGTCCTCCGAAGATGTAACGTACAATGATTGAGAATCGGTATATGTTATCCACCTTTTTACGTCGTATCACAGCCCTACGCTCTTCACCGAGCCTCTTGTGCCATGCTACGAACTCACCCCAAGCACGCACCACTGCCCAGGCTCTGTGTGGGTGCAGCGTGATGAGGTGTGCCACAGCCTCCGCCATGTCGGTAAATGGGCGCACTACAGCAACTACGACACGCTGCATAGGCGAGGAGCATTTGTAGAGCATCGCAAGGTTGTTGCGATGGTTGAGAAACACCTTACGCGATGAGGCAGGGAGAGTACCTCCACCAAGGTGGTAAACCACCGAGCAAGGCTCAACAACAATCCTCCACCCTGCAAGCTGCATACGCCACTGGAGGTCTATCTCCTCCATATGGGCAAAGAAGTTAGCATCGAAGCCTCCCAACTCCATGAAGACCTCACGGCGGCAGCATAGTGCCGCACCACTTGCCCAGAATATATCACGACGGTCGTCATACTGACCCTCGTCGCGCTCAACGGCAGAGAGTATTCGTCCACGACAAAAAGGGTAGCCGAGGTAGTCGATGAAGCCTCCCGAAGCGCCAGCATACTCAAACCTATCACGCTCACGATCGGATAGCAACTTAGGAGCTACGACAGCAACATCCTTCTCAGAGTCTAGCACCTCGACGAGCGGTTGCCACCACCCTGCCGTAACCTCGACATCGGAGTTAAGGAGCAGCACATATTCGGTCTTCACCTCACGTAGTGCACGATTGTAGCCCTCGGCGAAGCCATAGTTACGATCTAGGCGTATAACGCGAATATTGGGATATGTGAGGCGTAGCCACTGTAGCGAGTCATCCGTGGAGCCATTATCGGCAACGACAACCTCAGCATCACCCGAGGTATGCTCCACAACACTGGGCATGTAGCGCTCCAAGTGATGGCGTCCATTCCAGTTGAGTATCACTACGCTAAGTCGTGCCATACTACTCCTCTATTTCTTCGTCCTCCTCCGCGGCACGCTCAGCCTTAGCATCGTAGCCCGCCACAACGATCACAAACTCACCCTTAGGCTCGTGAGTCTTAAAGTGAGCAATAGCCTCCGATAGAGTACCACGCACCGTCTCTTCAAACTTCTTGGTAATCTCGCGCACCACAGCCACGCGACGTTCTGCGCCAAAGTGCTCAGCAAGTTGCTCAAGACACTTTACCACGCGGTATGGTGACTCGTAGAGGATTATTGTGCGAGGCTCCGAACTTAGCTCCTGAAGTCGCTTCTGGCGCCCCTTCTTCTGGGGGAGGAATCCTTCAAAGCAGAACTTATCGCAGGGGAAGCCACTCTGCACCACAGCAGGGATAAGGGCTGTGGCTCCAGGTAGCGTCTGCACCTCGATACCCTCCTCGACGCACTTGCGAACAAGCAAGAAACCTGGGTCAGAGATACCTGGCGTACCAGCATCCGAGACCAATGCCACATCGCGTCCCGCAGCTATAGCCTCCGCCACACGACCTACCGTTGCATGCTCGTTAAACTTATGGTGTGAGTACATAGGCTTCTCGATGCCGAGATGACGCAGCAGATGAGACGTTGTGCGAGTATCCTCTGCGAGGATGAAGTCCACGTCACGCAGCGTATTGATGGCTCGAAGTGTGATATCCTCAAGGTTACCTATAGGAGTAGGTACTATATATAGCTTTGCCATAATCTAGAGCTGTTTTATGCTAACTTACGCTCGATAAGCGACACGAGCATCTTTGCCCCCTCAGAATCGGGATTCCAGCGAAAGTTCTCGACGATATAGATCATACACTCGTCCAAATCCTCGAAACGGTTGAGGATATCTATCGTACGTTCGTAGAGCGCCACATCGCCAGCAAAGAGGTCGCGAAGCAACAAGAACTTATCATTAAGACCTATCGCACTACGTAGGTCCTCAATCTTATTCATCGGTGCTATTGGGGCACTATCCATGGTGTTGACATCACCCAGAACCTTAACACCGCTGCCAAGCACATCACCGAGTCGCTGTGGGGCTGAGGTATCTATCGGTGATGCGACAATCGGAGAAGCTACCTGTGGCGCCACTGGCTCAGAGCCTGCCTTTGCAGCGGGCTCGCGCACAACACGCTCAGAGCTAGCTGGTGCGGCTGACGAGGTGTAGAGGTTTATCATCTTGCGGCTACTCTTGGTGCGCACAGGGATATCCTCGATAGCAAAAAGACCTCCTCCAGCATGTGGAACTGGCTCGGGCTGAGGCTCCATCTCGGGCTGAGGCTCGGGCTCGGAATCAGAGTCAGAGTCAGTAATGCCGAGCAGCGCATCAATATCTAGTGCATCATCGAAGTCAGCTATAGGATCTGCCGAGTGCTCCACTTCGGGGGACACCGCAGGCTTTGGCTCGCTCTTAGGCTCACTCTTAGGCTCGTTCTTATGCTCGCTCCCCCCACGCTTAGGCATAGGTGTCTTCGCGAGTGGCTCACTAGCTATCTCTGTCGCAGAAGCCGCCATAGTCCTAGCATCGTCAATATTGAGTAGAGCATCGTAGATCTCACGCAGTTCGTCAAGCGCCAAGTCGCGCTCGATACGTGGTATATTTCCATGGCGTTTCCAGCTTGCCACGAGTGCCGACAAACGCAACACCCTATCCTCGATATGTTTTACCATAATAAATCCTTCGATATATGATATATATACAACGTATCAAAGGTACGAAAAAAATGTGTAAACCGCAAAATATTATAAACAAAAAACTGATTAATCCGCCACGCCAATCGTTGGGTTGGGGGTGGATTCTCGGAGAGGAGGCAGAGACGAGGTAGAGAGGAGCGATGTAGGGAGTTTAAGGAACTTAAGGAACTTAGGAAAGTTAGCGGTAGTTACCTATTCTCCCTAAATTCTCCAATCTCCCTACCCCCCCCTTCATAATAAAACAAAAACTGCCCGACTCCGAAGAGCCGAGCAGTCATATTAGAAGCTGTTTGAATTTTATTGAAAGAGCTTCTTATAGTCGATGCACTCCTCTACTGGGCATACTCAATCTTTGCCTGGTAGATATTGGTATCACAGAACAATCTGAAATCCTTAGCTGTAATTACACAACAAGGTGTAGAAGATGACAAAGTTACCTTACCATCAAGTGCTTGCAGAGGAGTTGATGGGTCATTAGCATCTGCCGCTACATAAGGAATCGTAACATATGAACCAGATTCTGAAGATGATGAGTTCTTAGTACCAGCGTACATATAACATTTATTATAACCACCTAGACCTGTTGCACCAGTACAAGCTGCAACAGATGGTATAGTATTGATGTTAGCAGGGATATGGAATGCAGGAGATATAATACATCCTAAAGCACCATTATCAACTGTTAGATAATTGCCTTTATCAGAGATTTTTTTATACGTCCAATCAGAATAGTCTGCAGCACGCCAGTCTGCATAATATGGCAGGCCAGTGATATGTACCGTAGCAGGTGCGCTCTTAATCGTACGACCATCCTTAGTCTTGACAAAGGCCTCAACACTCTTTGCACCCCACGATGATACTGTAACATTACCCATCGAGAAGCTCTTAGTAGCGGTATCGAGCGTAGCTGTGTAGGTTCTGCCATCAACAATAAATCCTGCCTCAGAGACCATAGCATTCTGAAGATTTGCGTAGGTCGATGACTGAGTGAAGTAGATAACATTGTTGGCACAGCTATTAGCCGTTGCAGAGTCGCCAGCATCGTAGTAGCTATACGAGGTCATAGGCACACCAAGCGTTACAGATGGAGTTGACCACTCGATATCTACGCGTGTGGTGGTAGCCTTAGCGAAGGTCTTGCCGTTGTATGCCTTTGAGCATACATTGCCCGAAGCATCGGTGAGGCGTACAACGTAGCCATTCTCCAAGTTAAGGTCGGCAGGAAGCGAGAAGAAGAAACCATCTACCGATGGGGTATCAATGGTGTAGGCAGCAACCCCGCCGTAGTACTGTGTAGCCCCTGACTCAAACAAGTAGTCAAAGCCCTGGGGTAGCTTAGCACCATCGAAAGCCACAAACTCAGCCATAGACAGCGACGATACGCCGCTTACGGCAACGTGCAAAAGAGCATTTGCAGGCTTAAACGCCATGTTGATAGTAGCACCCTTATTGCCATCAGCCTTTGCCACGAGCACTGCTGAGTCTTTATCGCCGCCTGACTGCGAAGCGAGCTCAACATTAGCCACACCATCGGTAATTGTTGTAGCAGGATAAATTGCGTAGTAGGTATCCGTATCTGCATCAGCAACTGCCGAGCCCTCGCCCACGAAGCGCACACCAGTGTCGCCACCATCCTCGGCCACAACCCTTGCAGCTGCACCAGCCTTAGAGCTAAGGGTTACCACATCGCCCTGCGCCCACTTAAAATCAGTAAACTTATCACCCTCAACGGTTACACGTGTCTCGTCCAACACGATTGAGGCATTCATCGTAAAGCTATCCTTCTCGATAGCGTCGATTGGGGCATTCTCCTTAGAACAACCCACCATAGCAGCAACAGCTGCCAAAGCCATAAAAATCTTTCTCATAACTGTGAATTGTTTTTCGGTGTTAGTCCATCAACTCACCTTCGCCACCATCGCCATAGTCGCTACCGTCAACGATGCCACTAAGCGAGAATCCCTGTTCAACCAAAATCTCCACCACCTCAATCTCGGGTGTCTCATAACTAAATCTTTTCATTTGATATTATTAAGTTTTAATTGTTTTTGCTCGTACATACGCGCGCATAATGCGTGCATGCGTAAAAAAAATTCGGGGCAAAAGTAATATCTTTTTTTTGCGCCGCAAAATAAAATTCAACTAAACGGCAGAATTTTACATCATAAACAGACCCAGAATCGAGGAAAGAGTGCGATAACAAATAAAACAACAGATGATCATATTAGCAACATTTGGACTTAGCAAATTAGAAACATGGGGCTGATTATAAGATAACTTAGTCAGCCCCAGACACTTAAAAAGCGAATTAAGATATGTGATTATAGGCTTGTTAAGCACCATAAAGCAGAGTTTGATCGATCATCAATGAGTATTCTCAAGTCTAGGCACAACACCAGACATTATTACTCTCCCCTAGTGCTCTTCATTGATCAGCCCAGTATTACTCCTTAATCCACAAAGTATGAATACTCAAGGTCATCGATACAGATATACAAAGGCGTATTAGCACCCCACTCACCGACATCCGTAGTCTCGATTGTCACGCGTAGATTGCCATAGGCTTGAATGCCTAGATAGAAGGTCTGCCAGTCGTCGGCCACAAAACGCTTACCATCGCGATAGTCGACGACATAACACTCAACACCAGGACCAATCGGAAACTCAAACGTGTCAAGAGGTGTAAACACGACCTTAAGGTAGTCGCCATCGGTAAAAGTGCGTGCAAACGAGTTGATATCTTCGTTGGTAATCGAAGCATAGGTATAGGTCGAAAGATTGAGCTTTACGCTCTTGAGCATCACCGTCTTATTGAAGATAATGTCGCAAGGCTCGTTATAGCTATCGTAGTAGTAGATGAGGAAACTATCGCCCGAGGCGGCAGAGTCATTATATACGGCGAACTGGTTTTCGTAGAGACCATTTGCAGGGTCGTTGTCACACTTGTTAGTCTGCACAAAGCCTCCCCAATAGCCAAACTCCTCGTTATAAAAATACTCAAACTCTATATCGTCACTCGCGTAGCCATACTTGAAATCCCCTTCAAACGAGGTCTCAAAGCTCTCGACAACATCTTTGGTTTCAATATCAACACCATTGTTTGAATCCTTATCGCAGGCAACAAAAGCAACAAGCGTCATCAACAAAACAACTCTCTTCATCTAATTAATAATTAATGGTTTACAAAAATGAAACTATATCATATGAGCTATATTTATCTTTGCTCCAAACAGGAAGACCTACACCCGTGGCATTGCGCTCAAGAAGTATAATGCTGACACTATCACCGTCGTAGCTATAGACAATCTTCTGGGGCACTACCCTACCGCCACTCTTTGAAAGCGTGAGATTAATCTGGCTAAACCCAAGGGCATTGTCGCGTGGCACAAGACGTAGCGTAGCACCCGAGATACTCTGCTCGGCAATAGTGACATCATATTCGTTCTCAACGAAGCTAAAGGCTCGCGTAGGGTTGGTCAGAAGGTCGACAGCCTTAAGGTTTACACGATCCTCGGTAACCTCACAGCGGTCGTTATTGATCTCGTAACGCACCTTACCATCACTATACACCTCCATCACACCCAGCCTCATATAGTAACTATCACCCTCAACCATATAGTAGCCCGAGAGCATAGTGCCATCGACAGCCACCGATATATCCCATGCATAGCGACTACCAAGCGACCTATTAAGAGCTGATATCCAGTCAGCAGCCGTAGTCTGTGCCGAGAGGCTTAAACACCCCACTGCCACAGCAAAAAATAGCGATATTACCCTTCTCATAATCATAGCACTCTTTTTATACTAACGCTAGAATAGACCCAATTCTTGTAGGCGCGCCTCCAAACTTGGCAGATCGTAGTACTTTATCTCACGCGGTTTCGAGCCTATCTGTGGTCCTACGATGCCTGCACGCTCAAGCTGTAGCATGATACGACCTGCTCGATTGAAGCCAACCTCAAAGTTACGCTGAATCATCGAGGTAGAGATCATACCACTCGACACAGCCTCGCGGGCAATCTCGCCAAACTTGGGATCATACTTCTGGGGAGCACCACTCTCCTCCGAGCCAAACGACACCGATGCCTCGCCCGCACCCTGCTCGGGAGTATAGTCGGGAAGAGCACATGCCGAGGTATAGCCCTGCTGACGACCGATATGGTCAACGATGCGCTCCACCTCAGGAGTATCGACAAAGGCACACTGGATACGCGTAAGCTCGCCACCGTTCGACAGCAACATGTCGCCACGACCGATAAGCTGATTAGCACCCGGCTGATCAATAATCGTACGTGAGTCGGTCATCTGCATCACACGGAAGGCGATACGTGCGGGGAAGTTTGCCTTGATACCTCCCGTGATGACACGCACATCGGGACGCTGCGTAGCCACAATGAGGTGAATACCTACAGCACGTGCTTTCTGAGCAAGACGCATGACGGGAGCCTCAACCTCCTTGGCGGTCATGATAAGGTCGGCAAACTCGTCGATAACAACGACGATATATGGCATGAAGCGGTGACCATGCTCAGGATTAAGGCATCGCTTGGTAAACTTCTCGTTATACTCGACGATGTTACGAGCATGTGCCTGCTTGCATAATTCAAGGCGATTCTCCATCTCTGAGCAGAGCGAATTAAGCGTATATACAGCCTTGCGAGGATCGGTAACAATAGCCTCATCCTCCGACTCCATCTTTGCCAAGAAGTGCTTCTCCAGCTTGTTGAAGAGCGAAAACTCGACCATCTTGGGGTCGACCAACACAAACTTAAGCTCGGCAGGGTGCTTGCGATAGAGCAACGAGGTGATAATAGCATTAAGACCAACAGACTTACCCTGTCCTGTAGCACCTGCCACAAGAAGATGCGGCATCTTGGCAAGATCGAACGTATAGTTCTGGTTTTGGATCGTACGACCAATAACCACAGGTAGCTGCGCCTTAGACTCTTGGAACTCGCGCGAGCATATTGCCGAGTACATTGACACGGTCTGCTTCGTGATGTTAGGAACCTCAATACCGATGGTACCACGTCCAGGTATTGGCGCAATAATACGGATGCCTAGCGCCTTAAGACTCTGAGCAATATCATTCTCAAGACCCTGAATCTTAGATATTTTAACACCCTGCTCCTGTACAATCTCATAGAGGGTCACCGTAGGTCCAACAGTAGCGTGCATACTACGAATTGGAATACCGAAATTTAGCAATGTCTCGCGTATACGCTCCTTATTCTCAAATATCTCGCGGTCGTTGCTCGCCTCAACATTTTTGTAATCCTGAAGCAATGTCGGCATAGGGGGTACATAGTTATGTAGGTCACGAAGGGGATCGTAGAGATCCGTCTCTATCTCCTCCTCCGACATAGTCTTTGCCTTGGGTTGCTCCACAGTGATGATAATACCACGATCGACAAACTCCTCAGCCTTTTTCTCGGGCTGCGGCAACACCTCAGCTTCAGGCTGTGGCGTGACTGGGACGGTGGTAAACACCTCGTTTACAGGCTCCTGCTCTACAGCTACGACACTTGACACCGAGGCTACCAACGGCTCCTCGAGAGGCGCTGTAGGATCCTTAAATGGATAGTCGTCACGTGCGGGTTGCTCTGTTGTAGGCTGCTCGGCAAGAACAACATTTCCAGCATCGTCAACCGCAATCTTGGCACCACGATCAACCGCAGCAAAGGGGCTTGCCGCAGTGATGATAGGCTGCGCGCTAGGCATCGTAGGCTGCGACCCAACAGCGACATCTGACCCAGGATTCACATCACGCTCCACAGTAGTCATAACCACAGGAGCGCTATGGGTCGGAGTATTATAACTATCGTTATTCTCCTCCTCAACCATCACATCTTGATCATCCTCCTCTAACCTCTCATGCTTACGGTGCATCTTTGCCCACATCCACGTGGCAGCACCCGAGATACCTCCAGCAACATGCTCGCCTGCACTATCGACAGCACGCAGAAAGTTACGATTGATAAATAGACCCGTAAGAATCCATGCTGCAATGATCACCAACAACACACCAATATTACCAATAAGACCCTGAAGGTAGTAGTTAAGTTCTAAGCCGTAACCACCGCCAAGTCCCGAGCCGTACAGCTCCCACTGAGTATCAAAGATATAGGCAAGAGTCAGCGAGCCTAGGATGAGCACAAGGCTCGAGCTAACAGTGATATAGACAAGGCGTAACTTATGGCTGCGGAACAGACGCCAGCCAATGATAAGCATATAGAGTGGGACAACGAGTGCAAAGACGCCAAAGCCACGACCCACCAGATACATCGACACCTTAGCACCAAGGTACCCACATACGTTGTTATATATAGGATTAGAGAGCGGATTGACACTTGCATCTATAGCGCTCATGTCCTCCCTCCAATAGAAAAAGAATGAGACGATAGAGCAGGTCATAAAGAGTCCCATAGCCAGGATGATAAAACCTGTCATCCAACGTATATTTTCACGGCGCGTAGCAATCTGGAGATTACTCTCCGAGGGTGCCTTAGCGCTCTTTTTTGTAACTTTCTTTGACATATTTTGTCGCTAATATGAACTGTTATATCCTATCTATGTAATTCTGCCTCAATAGTCTTCGCCTTACACTCTAACCGTTGACGATAATCCTCATCGGCAAAACTAAGAAACTTAAATTCGGGCGTTACGCTCTCGTCAGTGGCAATATCATAGCGCTCCAGTAGCCACTTCACACGTCGCGCCACAGCCTCTCCCGAATCAATAACCTCGATGCCATGACCAGCAACAACCTCCTCAATGAGAGGTCTAAGAAATGGATAGTGCGTACAGCCAAGCACAATCTTGTCGACGCCCTCATGCGTAAGTGGCTCTACGACATGGTGCACAGCACGCCGAGCACGCTCGGTATGCTCCTCACTCGCCTCAACAATCTCAACAAAATCGCGCCCCACAACCTTAACTACCTCGACATTCTCTGCATAGCGGCTTGCCGTACGGAGAAACATATCGCTGCGTAGGCTATGTTCGGTTGCCAGCACCGCAATCTTACGTGTGCGGGTAGTAAGACATGCTGGCTTCACAGCGGGCTCAAGACCTACAATCGGCAGTCCTGACCATCGCTCACGAAGATACTCAATAGCTGCCGTAGTGGCTGTATTACACCCCACAACCACCATCTTGACACCCTCCGCCAAGAGTCGCTCAACTGCCTGCTCGGCAAAACGAGTGATCTCCTCGCGCGAACGACCACCATAGGGGCAGTTTTTGCCATCGCCAAGATAGATTAGCGACTCACAAGGGAGCAGCCGACGTAACTCGCGCCACACCGACAGACCACCAAACCCCGAGTCATAGACTCCTATCGACGAGAGATTCATTATAAAAGTCGTTCAGTAATATAGTTAACAATATCGTTGTCCGCCATTGTCGAACAATCAATAATATGCTGTGCTTTAGCATAATACTGCTCGCGCTCTGCCATCTGCGCGCACATAAACGCGAGTAGCTCATCATCGCTCTTACCTCGGAACATCGGGCGCTTCTCACGTCCATATGCCGAGAGACGCTTGAGTATCTGCTCGGCGGGACGTCTTAGGTAAATGGTGACACCCTCGCGGTTCATCCACTCCATGTTATCACCCCACGTAGGGAGTCCTCCACCCGTAGCGATAACTACACTCTCGTCCAACTCCGCAACGCTCTCCAAAGCCCTACGCTCCGACTCACGAAAATACTCCTCACCCTCATACAAAAAGATGTCGGCAATCGTCGCCCCCACCTGCTCCTCAATGAGTTTGTCGGTATCGACCATGCGAATACCCGTATGGTGTGCCAGGCGACGCACTATAGTACTCTTTCCCGAGCCAGCGTATCCGATGATGAAGAGTCTCATAACCACGATTTAAAAGAGATCCAACTGCGCCACAATACCCTTATCGTCGAGCTCACTACGCATGCGGTAGTCGACATTAGGATCCGCCTTGATGTCGTCGCCCATGAGCTCATCAACATCGATTGGTAGATCATCCTCATTATCAATCACCTCGTCCTCAGATACTCCTGCTGCCAAATCCTCCTCTTCGGGCTCTTCGGGCTCAATGAAGGTGAGCTTAGCCACCTCATATG
>X129_Alpine_Ibex__coassemble_21_pt1 | contig 19183 bp, 15 predicted proteins | sample X129_Alpine_Ibex__metabat2_low_PE_004 | metagenome-assembled genome bin X129_Alpine_Ibex
TTCATCATAAGTCCTCATAAGTCATTGAACACCAGTGCTGCCATCATTATTTTCCTTCATTCGTTAGATTTTTCCAGAGATATTTAGTATCTTTGCCGTATTAGTGATCAATGATAACGATTTTTTTTATGAAGCAACGTATATTGTTTGTATGCCTCGGTAATATATGCCGTTCGCCAGCTGCCGAGGGCGTGCTGCTCGATATTCTCAAGCGTAAGGGGCTGAGTTCAAGCGTCGAGGTCGATTCGGCAGGAACCTATGGCGGACATGCTGGCGAGCGCTCTGATGTTCGTATGCGTCGTGCAGCGTCGGCACGCGGTATTGAGCTTACACACCGTGCTCGTCAGGTGCGCGAGACCGATTTTGAGCGTTTCGATATGATTATCGCTATGGATGATAATAACTATGAAACACTCTTTCGTCTTGCCCCAAACCGCGAGGCGCAGTTCAAGATATATCGTTTCCGCGAGTTTTTGCGTCACCATCCCGATTGGTCGTATGTTCCCGATCCTTATTATGAGGGTCACGAGGGCTTTGAGCTTGTACTTGATCTTCTGGAAGATGGTTGTACTACGATTGTTGAGCAAATAAAAAGTTAAATAATTAGTAATAATTGTATAGTATTATCGTTATATTACCGAAAGAAATGGTTAAATATGACGTTAATGACTTGTATTAAAAATTCGCGCCGTGTCGATGCTGCTGTTGCTCGACTGGTCTTTGTTCTTGGACGTGATAATATTCGCAACTCCTATCTTGATAGGTTGATACTCGAGTTGCTAAACGACGAGCTATCGTTTGCTTCACACCTCCTTAATATTGCAATTGGCGATAGTTATAGTAGGTTGTTAATATCTGATTTAGAGCGTGATATAGAGGCTGACCCTGTTAGCGAAAGAGTTGCGTCAGAGCTCTTCTATTCTGACCTATGTCGACATCTGCGCAGTACTATAGATGCTTCATCTCTTAGCTCTGTACATCTTCTCTACTACGCTCTTTCGGAGCCTCGTTGTAGGACACACCGACTCGCCATAAGGTATGGATTCACCATAGATAAGTTGAGTTCTGTACTTGCGAATTTGGAGCTGACAAAAAGAAGATAAACCCTCTTAATTAGAAGATGCCGCTGCCATGTAGATGGCATATTTTACTGAGGAGTACTTCAAAGTACTCCTCAAATATTTTGCTCGCATGAGAATTTATGCTTACCTTTGCCCAATATTAGGTTTACCATAAAAATTTTGATGCTATGTGCAGATTTCATCAGCTATTACAAGTGTTGATATTGGCGATATTCCCCACATTGATGGCATGTGAGAAGGGTTCGTCTTATCCTCCTGAGGTGCAACTCGACTGTTATGAACTTAATGTTGACGGAGGCGGTGGTGATATTGTGCTCTTCTATGGTGTCTCTTATGGGATCAAGGGTGAGCGTCCATCGGCTAAGTCGAACGTTGATTGGATTAGTATTGGCGAGATAACATCTTCTCAGATAATCCTTAAGGTTGAACCCAGCGACATCTCTGAAGAGCGTTTTGGAATCGTCACTGTGTCGTATCCCAATATGAAGGATAATCTCAGTGTCTATGTGTTGCAGGATAAACAACTTTTGAATCAGTACAGATTTGAAGTAAGTAACTTGACGCATAGTGGCTGTACGGTGAAGTATATACCTAAAGACCCTCATCGCCCATTTATGGCAAATGTCATCGATGCCGAGTACTTTAAGCAGTCAGGCATTACCGATGAACGTGTTTTCGTGGAAAATGAGATGAATAACTACATTGCGCTTGCTCAGCGTAACAATATGACCCTCGAGGAGCACATGTCGCGTGTCAGCCCTAAACTTGTTTATGTGGGCGAGGCTGAGCGTGAGTTTACTGGCATGCAACCAGGTGGTAGCTACTTGGTATATAGCTACGGTGTCGAGTTTATGGGTAATAGTTACGAGATGACCACTCCTATGCACTCAACTTTGGTTGAGCTGCCTATGCCTGAGATGTATGATGTGAAGTTCAACATCAACTCTACAATAAATGGCAACGTCGCCTCAATAGGTATTGATCCTGGCAGCTGGACAGGCTATTATTGCGTGCAGATAGCGCCAGACGACTCATTGCAGTTTATAGAGCCTGGTGAGACTATGAGTGATGTGGCGATGAAGTCTCTTGCTACTAAGTTTTATAGTGATGCTCGAAAGGCTATGAGCAGCGGCATGTCTGCGGAGCAGTATCTACGTTCAAAGTGCCAGACAGGCTTCCGTACGCTTGATGTTCAGCTTACCGATGCTAAGCGCTATATGGTAATCGTATTTGCTGTAGAGTCGTTAGATGGTAGTGTCCCTATTATGCGCTCGGTGCCTACACTATATTACTTATATAAGTAGGATAGTGACTCTAGCGTAAGTATAATGGGAGCTTAGATTTTCTAAGCTCCCTATTTTATTTGTAGCACTTGAGGTTAGGTGCTAGGTATAAGTGTGTTATTTAGATAGATGCTACGCTATGCTATGTACTATCTGTCTTAGCTACATTTTGGTGTTGCCAGCAATACCAAAGGAGCTATCCGCACAACGGATAGCTCCTTCTTTCTTGTTTATCCTTTAGGGTGCTACGGGTATGCAGCACCCTAAGGTTTGTCATCCCTATTTCTTGATGCCGTAGGTCTTGTTGATAAGCTCCTCAGCACGCTGGTGGAAGCTACCTGGCTCACTCTTCTGCTCACGAACAATGCGTGTAGGAACGCTCATCAACGACTTATCCATAGGAGTCATCGAGTAGGTGCGCTGCATTGGTGCTGGAGCCTCGCCACGTGGTGCAACAGACTGTGTTGCGCACTTACCTACAGATGGGTTAGCATTAGCAGCATCTGGTGTTGATACGAAGCGTTGAAGAACGACGTCGCCAGAAACACGAGGGTTAACAGGTGTTGCATAACCATACTGAAGCTGTGCTACGCAAGGATAGTAGGTCTCGACAGCTGAGTTGCCAGAGCTATCTTTATAGTTGTAGACAATAGGCTTGATTGTGATGGTGTTGTAGTCGTCAGAGATCTCCACTGGGAAGCGTGAGTCACAAAGGAGTTTACCTGTAGTGTCGTAGACAGGAGCACCCATATATGAGTTTTCGCCCACTGCTAACAAGTAGAATGTGTAGTCAAGACCGAAGTTGAAGGTCTCCAAAGGATACTCTCTCTCAATGTTGATAGGCAACCATACATTGCCCTCAGAGTCAATCTCAAGATTCCACTTTGGACCGAAGTCGTAGAACATGTGGCTTACCTGGCTTGAAGAGTAATCCTTAGCTGTGAAGAGCTCGTAAGGAGTAGCTGTGATGTCGAGCATGTAGGCAGCATCTGCGAAGTTGTAGCCCATGCACAATAGGCGGTTGAAACCGCGTGTACGTGCATTGTACATCTCTGCCAACGACTTAAACTCATTATAGTACTCATCGGTCTTCTCGCGGCTTACACCACCTGCGGCATATGTCTCGTAAACCTCCTCAGGAAGTGTCTCAGGATACTCAACGCCAGCTGATATGGTTACATTCGATGTGAAATTACCCATAGGCGTCTTCTTGATATTGCCAGTGCTGTTGCCATCCTCATCGGTCTCATTCTCGAACTTAGTCATAGGAGCTACTGCCACCCACTGACCAACAAGCTTGTCGAAGAGTTCAGAGTTAACACGTGTTGGGAACTTAGCATTAGGTGTAGTGTACTCAGCGACAGCATGAGAGTCCTGAGCATCAGGGTTGTTGCCCGAACCCTCCCAGTTGTAAACGAGTACTGCCATACGTGTAGTTGCTGCTTCGCGGCTTGTAACAGTGAAGTTGAATCCCTTCTCAGAGTTGATCTGCTCCATAGCTGTCTGATCGCCGTGCAATGGGTTACCCATGCTCTTTAGGAGCTCGGTGTAGCTGTACTCCTTAAGGATAGCGTCGTACTCACGTTCGTAGTTACATGCGAAGTAGGCCTCGGTGATCCTGTTGGTAGCGTAGTTAGGATTCCTGAGGTTGAATGTAACAAGATATGGGTCATCGCTTGCTACTGGAGTCACGATGATCTCAGGCTTTGGAAGAGTCACCTCTGGCAAAGTAAAGGTGGTTGTCTTGAAGTACTGTTTCTTACCCTCGTTATCGCCCAAACCTGCTACAAGAATGCGAATGGTCTGACCTGCCATGCCCTTAGTGTCGTTAAACCAATCTGTGAGCCATAGCTCCGATTCACCCTGAGCCATCTCGATACCAAAGGTCATCATTGTGAAGTATGAACCTGTGAACCAACGAAGGTGCTCCTCCTTGCCATCGAGAAGAGGGATGATGTCGTTCTCATACTCCGACTCGGTGCACAACATGATGCAATATTGAGCAATATCGTCGGTTGGGGTAAATGTAATGCAGGCCTCAACGGGAGTGAGGTCGGTGATCTTGATGTCGATATTTGCATTCTCCATGATCTCTGGTTCGAGGGTCATGATGTCAAGACGCTCAAAGTAGCCTGTCCAGTACTTCTTATCTGTGGGGTCGCAAGAATCTGTATTGCTCTCTGCCTTCCATGTCTCCCAGTCGAACAGTGCTGAGTAGTAGCCGGGCTGCCAGCCATGAGGATACATTGGATCCTCCTCGTCGTCCATCCATGCGAACTCGCCTGCGAGGAATACGCCAGGCTCGCCAGGAACCTTAGGATCGGCATACTCTGCGCCGCCCTCTACTATCTTACCATCCTCGTCGCGCTCATAGCTGTTCCACTCATCGTAGCGTACAGTCTTATCGACTGCGGTGCACTGCTGTGCGTTAAATAGCAACATGTCAGGAGTGATATTGCGGTAGTAGTTACGAAGGTAGTTGTACATAGGCAGTGAAGTGGTAGAGTAGCGTAATGCGTTACCACGCTCCTTAACCTCCTCAGGAATCTGAATATGTACGGCAAAACCATCATAGCGCACGTCAACAACAGTAAGCACGTTGTCGCCGTATGTTGTTGTTGTGAAATCAACACTCTTCTTCTCGTTTATAATAAGGTTGTCTGATGCCTTGCGGAATGCAAAGTAGAGTGTGTGAGTTGTGTTAGGCTCGAGGTTACGGATGATAATCTCGGTACTCTTCTCAACAGTTGGCTCTGCGATTGTAGTCTTCTCGCCAGCCTGAAGAATAGCTGATGTAGGAACATCCTTGTCGAGCATGTAAGCGAACTCTTTGATGTTCTTGGTAACAACGCTGATTGTAGCACCGTTAGGCGATAGCTCGGCAATCGAAACCTCTGCAACGGTGGTTAGCTTGCCGCCGTCGGTGTTGCTGTCAGGCGTACAAGCACTTATTGCAAAACCAGCCACAAGTGCTACAGCCGCAATAAGATAGTGCTTAAAGTTTTTCATAATGGTTGTGTAAAATAGTTATTAATTATGTGTGTCTAATATATACATAGCATATACTGCATCCGCAAATGTACAAATTATTTATGAGATACAAGCACTTATCACATGATTATTTGCATATTACGAATAATTTATTGCATACACACAACGATGTATGGTTGAGCGTGTTAAGTCGTTTATTCACTATGTGTGGGAATGTCGTTTTTTATGCTGAAATCTAGTTCGCACCTAAAGGTGCTCAAGGGTCATATATTAATTCTCCCTTTCGTCGCTCTAGCTACGCTCGACCCTTAATGTGTATCCCTCATCGCAAAAAAAAATAGAGCTAACCCAGTAAGGTTAGCTCTAAAGCATCACCCACTTTACTCAATTAATCGAGATAGTAGTCAATATAGTCGAAAAACTCGTAGTCGACATTTGTACGAATCTTCGTGCCATCCTCCGAGTACTCGACGCATATGTCAGCCAAGAATCCGTTGACCACAGCTTCAGTCTCAATTACGAAGACATCGCTTTTGCCATTACGGTCGATATGGTTTACGCTATCCACTGGCGCCAACTCGCCATACTCGCCATGAAAGGCTGTCTGTACCGCCTCGGGAAGTGCCGAGAAGCTAATCTCAAAGTCGGTGAGTACCCACTCGCCCGTCTTGCGCAGATACCATGCATCGCAGTCGTTAGATACGCCAGGGAGCTTAAACTCTGCTACGACGTGCTTACCCTTACGCTCCCACTCAACATCCCTAGCATCGGGGTATTGTGCGTGAAATGCTGTGTTGAGGCTTTGTGATGGATTGTAGTCGTCATCACAACTTATGGCAACTCCGCATAAGATGAGTGCCATCATCCAAAAAATCTTTCTCATAGTCACACCATCAATTTAAATTAACCTAACTATTGTCTCTAGTCGTCGATGTCAACGAGCTTAAATGACTTGTTGAATGTAAGCTCAAGACCGCCACTGAGCTTTATCTCCCACTCGTGGCGCTCGCGGCTAATCTCGGTGATCTTGTTCGATGGGTAGTGTTTCTTGATGTAGTTGGCAATCTTGTCTGGTACGATGCCCTTAGGCACAGCGTCGTAGCGACACTCTACATCCTTCCACTTACCGTCACCAGTGAACTCAACTTTTGCGCCGCTCTCGAAGATTATCTTATACTCGTTGAGCACAAGACCCTCGTCAATCATTACATACGACACTTTATCCTTTGCGAAGTACTCTTTCACAAATGTCTGAGCAGCTGCTGGAAGCTCGTTAAACTCTATTGGACGATCATAGTCGAGTGTGGTGTATGACCATGTAGGAGTTGCTACTGCAAACATAAACAGGGCAACTAATAGCATTGTAATCTTTTTCATAGTTTTAAGTTTTTTTTATTCTCTGTTGCAATTATTGTGCATATAAAACGCAGACCATAGTAAAAACTATATGTCTACGGCACAAAGATATAAAAAAAATATTATTTGCAAATATTAGTGGTCAAAAACATTTAATTAATGGTCTTTTTATTTGCATATGCAAAAATATAGAGAGCCATCGACTCTCTATATTACATTATACAATATATAATATATGTATACCCATCTCGCCTTATCTCGCCTTATCTCGCCTTATCTCACCTTATCTCACCTTATCTCACCCTATCTCACTCCTCAAGCCGGTCGTCTCACTTCTCAAGCCGGTCATCTCATTTCTCAAGCCGGTCGTCTCACTCCTCAAGCAGGTCGGGGCGAAGTGCTTTGGTGCGGGCATATGCTTGCTCATCTTGCCACTTCTCGATCTCGGCGAAATTACCCGAGAGTAACACCTCTGGGACTTTCCATCCGTTGAAATCGGCAGGACGCGTGTAGACCGGAGGTGCAAGAAGGTTATCCTGGAAGCAGTCGGTGAGTGCTGATGCCTCGTCACCAATGGCTCCAGGGATGATGCGCACCACAGAGTCGGCAATGACACATGCCGCAAGTTCGCCACCCGTAAGTACATAGTCGCCGATAGATATCTCGCGTGTCACAAGATGCTCGCGAATACGATAGTCGATGCCCTTATAGTGACCGCAGAGGATGATGATGTTCTTCATCAGTGAGAGTCGGTTTGCCTCATGCTGGTTATAGGTGATGCCTTCGGGCGAGGTAAAGATAATCTCGTCGTAGTCGCGCTCTGACTTAAGTTTTTCGATGCAGCGATATACGGGTTCTATCTTCATCACCATGCCTGCCTCGCCACCAAAAGGGTAGTCGTCGACCGTGCGGCGCTTATCGTCTGTATAGTCGCGCAAGTTATGCACGTAGATCTCGGCGTGTCCCGACTCTTGAGCACGCTTCAGTATCGACTCATTAAGGGGTGACGCCAACAATTCGGGCACCACCGTGATAATATCTATGCGCATCGCGACCTATCCTTTATAGTTAATCTCGTTGTTTATCACCTCGACGATAAATGGGTTGTAGAGCACCTCGTGACCTATTGTCGACTCGCCCTCGTGACCAGGATATATCGTCACATCGTCGCCCAGAGGAACCAGCTCTTCAAGGATAGACTTCATGATCCACGAGTAGTCACCGCCAGGGAGGTCGGTACGACCTATGCTCTCGCGGAAGAGTGTGTCGCCCGTGAATAGTGATTTACTCTCCTCGTGGTATAGAGCAACATGACCAGGCGTATGACCCGGTGTCTTAATCACACGCAGTGTGGTGTTGCCAAACGTGAGTGTGTCGAGTGTATCGAGGTCTATATCTATTGTGGGTACAGGGTTACACTGTAATCCATACATTGTCGAGGGCTCGCGCGACATGAGGAAGTCATCTTTCGACGAGCAGGCAAACTTAGCACCATACTCCTCGGTGAGGAACTTAACACCGCCAGTGTGGTCGAAGTGACCATGGGTATTTACCGCCATGACAGGCTTAAGGGCGCGAGATTGAATCATCTCGCTGAGGATGCGGTTCTCGCCATTAACCATATTTCCAGCATCTATGATGATGCACTCCTTGGTGTCGTCCCAAACGATGTATGTGTTTTCACGTAGTGGGTTAAAGACTATACGTTTAATCTCCATAACTTCTTATTTTTTACTCTATGACAGCCTTTATCGTGATGCGCTTTGTACCACTCTTTGCTGTCGAAAATATCTGCATTACACGGTAGTATTGTCCCTTAGGTGCCTTGGCGGGGTTCATCGTGATGGTGATTGTCCCGCGTTCCGAGGGCAGTATCTTCTTGCGCTCGTAGTCTGCTGTGGTGCACGAACAGCTTGTGCGCACCTCGGTGATGACTAGCGGCAGGTCGCCCGTATTGGTGTATGCGAGGCGCACCATCTGTTTGCCATCCTCCGCCGATAGTGTTCCGAGGTCTATGACCGACTCCGAAAGCTCTATGTCGGCACCCTCAGGCTCTGATGCCCAGAGTGTCGACGTGGCAAGAATAGTTATTCCAACAAGCGTAATAATCCTTAGTAGATGCTGCATATTAATTGACTTTAAAGACATATCTGATAACGCCTGAGCGAGGCTTAAGACTCGATGAGTCCGCCTTAAAACGGGTGTTAAGCGCCGCCCTGCGAGCATTCTCACGAAGCTGACTATCCGATGTTGTGGTGCCCTGTTGCTGTACTTGAGCGCGTACCACCCTACCGAGATTGTCCACCTCGATTTTTACCGTCACTCTACCTACGCTATTATTGCCTTGCGGTAGATCAAGATGTCCTGGCAACACATCGTCTGCCGATATGCCACCGTCAAACTCAACCAGACCTCTGACATTATCTCCCGTGCCTGTGCCCTTGCGCTCCTCACCATCACCATCGGGAGCTAGCCTATTGCCACTAGTTAGCTCTTCGTCGGGTGTAATGCCTGATGTTGGGTTAAACATCGCTCTAGGATCCATCGTCTGAGTCGTCTCAGCCTCCCCCGATGTTTGATTGCTGGTATTCTCCATCGCTACCTCCTTGTGAGCATCATGGCTACTCTCGACACTCTGGACTCTAGCGTCATCAACCCTAGGTGTAGGCAGTGTCTCGGGAAGTTGTGCCAGCTCCTCAACATACTCAATCTCGATTGCCTCAATCTCTGGATCACGAATCTCGACAACGATGTTGATGAAACTTGCGGCGAGTGCCATAAGTCCCATAAGTACGACCGTTGTCGCTGCGGCATAAACCTTTGATGAGTTATTTTGTGGGTTGTAGTACTCCATTATCGTTTGTCGGTTGCCAATACCATTTTGTAGCGCTGGATGCCTGGTGCTATGTCACCTGCGGCCTTGTTTTGATCGTTTATCATGTCGATGATTGCAAGTAGGGCATCAACCGTAGTTACATCCTTCTCACAGTGTACCGACACGATGAGAGCCTTGCCACTATCTGATAGATGACTATCGTAGTAGGCGTTTAGCTCTGGGGCAATCTCCTCTGCATCGAGATATGGGTTTTGTCTATTACCATTGAAGATATAGCTATAGCCCTGAGGTCCGCTGAGCACCGAGATCGACACAGATGATGGATCACCCATGGTGCTTGACGACGAGGGGAGAGTTAACTTTACAGCATTATTTGGATTGATCAGCGTTGTGGCGAGCACAAAGAAGACCAATAGCAGGAATATAAGGTCAGTCATCGACGATGCTGAGAATGTCGAATCGACCTTTGAACTTCTCTTTATTGCCATAGTTGCTAACTTTAGTTACGTACGGGCTGGTTCAAGATATCCATAAATGCTATGGTTGTAGCCTCCATGCGGAAGATCATCTTCTCGACACGTGCCACAAGGTAGTTATGAGCAAAGTATGCTGGGATACCCACGATAAGACCACCCACGGTAGTCACCATAGCTACGTACATACCTGCCGAGAGTTGTGCAAGCTCGATGCCGCCTGTCTGATTTGCTGACATGTCGATAAATACCTGCACCATACCTACCACAGTACCCAAGAAACCGATCATTGGAGCACCACCCGAGATAGATGCTAGCCATGGAAGTCCCGACTCCATCTTAGCAACCTCGACATTTGCCACGTTCTCGATAGCTGTCTGAATATCGCCCATAGGACGACCAATACGCTCGATACCCTTCTCTACCATACGAGCAATTGGCGAGTCGGTACGACGGCAGAGGTCGGTAGCTGCTGCGATATTTCCCTCGAGAATATAGTCTCGGATACGATTCATGAAGTTTTTGTCGATGCGTGTAGCCTTACGAATGGCGATGAAACGCTCTACAAAGATGAAGATCATCACTGCGGCGAGCGCTACGAGAACCCACATCAGCCAGCCACCGCTCAAAAAGAGATCCCAAAAGCTGATTGATAGATTCTCCACGTTCTGCTCTACGGTAGTGGTAATCGCTGGGTTCTCCTGACCCTCGGCAACCTGCTCTGCAAGGTCGACTGTAAGTAAATTGATCATGATTTTAAGTAAGGTTTTTAGTTAATTATAATTTTCTATCTATTTTATTCTTCTATCTTCAATTCTGTATTTTGCACGATTCATCTCGCGCTGCTTAATCTCTAACGTATCCTCGAGTAGGGTAGTATCTAGTGACTCGACAAATATTGTGTCGTGGTCGCCAAATCGTAGTATACTCTGCATCTCCAACATCACTGTGTCGTTCATAACGCTCTTTTTTGCCTTGCGTGCCTCACGTCTATCGGTGCGACGCTGTCTGCGTTTCTTGTTTGTAAATCTGTGTTTGAGGTTGCTACTTAAATCCTTAAAGTTGTTAAAGCTCTCCTTCCAGTATATGCCAAAGCCTCCCTCCTGCATACCCTGGTTTTCGCCATAGCGGTCGATAGGTTGTGAGTAGATTCTCGTGCGGAATGCTCCCTCAGAGTCAATAAACCATGTCACAGAGCCTGAAGCAATAATGTTGTTCTTGTTATTTGTCTGGGTCTTGGGGTCTGAGAGGTATCCTCCCTCAACCTCAATGATAAGACGGTTGTTGAGCAAGCCTTTCGAGAAGCCGAAGTCCAGCTCGTCGCCCGAGAAGTCTGTGCGTGGGCGATAGCGTAACACCACGTTATAGTTGTCACCTGATAGCCAGTTGCTTAGCTGGCTAGATAGAAGCTCAAAGCCTGTGGTAGCTGAGAGTGAAGCACCCATTGCACCCGTATCTTCTGCCGAGAAGCTATTGGCTGTGAGGAGCCAGACGAGCTGTGTGGCGATAGCCTGCTGGTCATTAAGCACCGAGTTCAGCACAACTTGAATCTCGGGGGCTACATTTGTCACATCAATATCGAAATCAACCTGTGGTGAGGTAAGGGGACCTGTGAGCTTGATATAGCAATCTACAGGTACGGCACGCGAAACATCTATACCCTCAATAGCGTTGCCAAGCAGTGGTTTAAGCGAGGCCTTGGTGCTATACACGGCATCAATATTTAGCTCGGCACCCATAGGATCACCATTCCAACTGATAGTCGATCCCTCTACGACCTTAAATAGTTTATTGATAATGTTTTGGAATGTGAAGAGATAAGTTCCCTCAGTGAGGGTAATATCTCCACTCATCTCGAATACTTCTGTGTCGGGAACAATATGCATAGAGAGCTTGCCTCGTCCCTTACCCTTGATTACGTCGCCAACGGCAGGGTCTATGACGAGCTGTGCCTCGATGTTCGGGTGAACGTTGAGGGCAATAGATATATCCATGCCACCGCTGGAGGTGTTGGTATTGCGCTTAAAGTTGCTCTTTGCCTCTATGCGTTCGGTGAGGAAGCCTGTCGACTTTACACTCTCCCTCTCAGGCTCTTTGAAGCGAATAAAGTCGGCATATGTCACATTCTCCTTGCCTGATAGAGGCATGAAGAATGTTGAGTTGGGCTCCGAGCTAGCTTCGATATCCATCTTCATTCCCTTGTTGTCACCGCGGAAGTTTGCCTTACCCGAGGCATAGACGTGACCGTAGAAGAGATCGTTATGCTTAGAGTCCGTATCGAACACCAACATATTATCGGCATTTATGTCGATGTAGTACGATACGTTCGTTAGTCTGCTGAGGTCAATATCCATCGTATATTGACCCTCGTTATTCTCGGCATCTTTCACCAGAATCTTATCTGCCTTGATATGGTTGTTCTCTATGGTCACCACTCCCCGAGGCACAAAGTAGCGAGTGTTGGTATAGTCTACAAGCATACTGAGGCTGTCAACGATACCATGACCATTGAGCTCTGCCTGTCGACCCTTGCCGCGTATACTTGCTTCGATATCTGCCGTACCGTGAATATCTGAGATGATATCTGTGAGGAATGGTTGTATGAGCGACATGTGCACTCTTTGCAGCTTTGCTCTTGCAGAGTACTCATTGTCTTGGGGTCTGTAGTAACCTTGTATCACCGTGTCGCGCGTGTTGCGGTCTCGAATGAACACACGTGCTCTATTGTGCTCAAAATCCCAGTTTGAGGTTAACAGCTGCGGCGGTGCCTTAATGTCGTTTACGGAGATATCTGTGAGGTTTATATGTGCATCTATTTGCGGGTTATGGAGGGCTGAGCGTACTGTGGCATATCCATCAGAAGTGGCGCCAAAATGGTAGCCTATCTGGTCGACAAATTCCGAGAGTGGGGCAAGGTCAAAATTGTCGAGCGTGAGGCGTATGGAGTCTTGGCGATTGCGTGACGCTATACCATCGATGATGAGTTGTTGACCTGCACGTCCGATGCGCAGATCGCGCACATGTATGCGCGAAGAGTCGATATCTATGCCCTCGGCATCGATACTCCACTCCTGAGCTTCGGCAGTGATTTGCGATGGCGCTATGTTGATATGTACCGAGCGACGCTTGGTCTTCTCGTCGCGCATAATCTCTGTTCTGAGTGCAACCAGTCCCGACATCTCTCCCGTACTATCTTTGACGTTTGCCGACAGATCAATGTGGTTGTCAAAGAGGCTTCCCGAGAGGCTGATATTGGGAACTAGGGGGCGTGTGCCGAGGTGTACGGATTTGGATGTCAGCCATAAATTGAGATGGTCAACGCCCTCTTTGCTATCGGAGTCAACACCCAGAGTTGTGTTTCCAAGGATGATCCTCTTGTACTCCAGAACTTCGGATTCGAGTCGTGCGTTGATGATGTTGCTCTCGGGGTTTATGGTAGCTTTAAGTACTGTGTTTGGAGCTATCCACACATCGCTATTTATGGCGTTTAATAGGTTGTTTATGCTGTCGGTAGACTTGACGTCCAATATAGAAAATCTGTTGCCGTCAACTGGTGTAGCCCCTCTATGGGCATATTTCGATGGGGTGTTGTCGTTGTACACCAGTGGTATGTAGCCCCTGAGCATGTTTATCAAGTAGTCGTAAATATCGCGGTAGCTGTCTTGGCTGTTGAAGGTGATGTCTGCAAACTCCGAGTCTATGGTGAGTTTTTTATGCGTATCGCCATGAATAGCTACTCCAAGATGCTTTGTCATGAGTGTCTTGGCAGGGTACTTATATACTACATCCGTGAGGTTCATCGTGCCATCAATATCGTCGATCGAGTGTCCCATGACGTTGCAATCGAGATTCATGGCAAGTTGCGATATCGAGTCGCGTTTGTTAATGCCTAGTGCGAAGAGGTCAGCATTTCGCAGATTAATGTCAAACTCGTATGAGGGGACATATGCTCCCTGGTTTGTTGTGCCAGAAAAGTGGAAGTTGAGATCCTTATTTGGGGAGTCTACCTCGAGGCTGTATCTCTCGCCATTGATGTTTGCCGAGGCTGTTACTGCGTGGAACCTCTCTCTGCCAATGCCTATGTCATCGACCTCGGCGTTGATATCTGCGATGATGCCACCACTACCCAGTGAGCCGTTCACACTGATCTTAGAGTTGAGAATGCCCAGCTGCTTTACATCTATGACCTTGCCAAGGTGTAGGCTGCTAGTGGTTGCCGATCCTGAGATATGGTGGCGACCGCCCTCGATGCGGCGCATCGTGACATCTGCTGATATATCACCCTGTGAGGTGCGTATGTTACCCGCCGTGGTGAACGAGTATAGCTCACCGCCAAAGGTGCCACGCACGTTAAATGTGCGCAGGTTGTGGATGATATCGAGTGCTTTTAGTGGTAGCTCCTTGCCTGTGACGTTGTGAACCAGATATTCAACATCCGCTGAGGAGGTGTGTAGATGCTCTACACCTACGATATATCTAGCATCCTGCCAGTCGGGCATGCCTATGATGTGGGCATTGGCATTGACTATGGTGTGCTCACCCAGTGTAGCACTAGATATCCTTGCATCGAAGTCCGCCACCACGCCTTCAAACTCTCCAGAGGCATTGTTAAGTGTGATGTTCCAGTTGCGCACGCCAGGAGCGAAAAATCCTAAGTCGTAGGTCGAGAGGCTAGAGTTCTGCACCTCGCCGTACATATCTACAAGCTCAATATACTGTTTATACTCCTCCCAGTTCTGACCGTCGATGACAAACTTGGGGATATCTATATGCGACTCCTGGGTCTCGGCGATAACGTCATAAAACTCAATGACTCCACGATTAATGTTGAAGCCTCCCGAGAAGCTATCGAGCACAAATCCGCTTTGCTCGTGGGCGTATAGGTTTAGGAATTTGGATCTCACGGCGCCGCTATCGACTTCAAAGTCTACGAGGCTTCCCTCGATGTTGTTTATCAGCATGTCGTAGTAGTCAATGCCATACTCGGGGTTGCGGTGTTCGCGACGCTCATAGCGGAAGCGGCTCTCCGAGATTTCGGCATTGCTGATTACCATGTGGAATGTACTCTGTTTATTGGGCTTGGTGAGTTTTAGGACGATTGGACGAACGTTGAGCTCGCCATCCTCCATCTCGCGGAGGTTGAACTCTGCCCCCACCACCTCGACATCCTTAAGGCGCAGGGCGTCGTTCTTGATGTTTAGGCTGGTGATGTAAGCCTCTGCCTCTCTGACGTAGAGTAGAGTATCGCGCTCAGGGTCTTCGACGTAGAAGTCGTGAACGTGGAGTTTCGATAGTAGGTCGATCTCTATGCGACCTATCGACACACGGCTATCTAGCCTCTCGCTAGCAAACGTTGCAGCACGGTCGATGACGTAATTCTGAACACGGTCGATGCTGAGCAGTAGGGCTGCGCCAATAGGCAAAAATATCAACAACAATATGATTGCCGATACTATCTTTGCCAATATTTTTATAACTTTGCGCATTGAAACCGTAAATGTGGTCGAGATACTATACTACAAATAACCTACAAAAGTAGTAATTTTTCTATAAATATAGAAAAAAACATGCAAAAAGAGTGTTTGGAAAATAAATATTCTTTTTTGCGCAAGGCTCGAATTGGGGAAGTATCAGATGTTTAGTGCTTTGTTGAGGGTTGTTTTGGTGTGCTATCTTTGAAGCGTTGCGGCACATAAATTTTAGTAAATTGTCCCGATATGGATATTACGATACTTGGTATTGAGTCGTCGTGCGACGACACCTCGGCAGCTGTACTGCGCAATCGTACGCTGCTTTCAAATGTCATAGCCTCGCAGGCTGTGCACCAGAAGTATGGCGGAGTGATCCCCGAGCTTGCCTCGCGAGCCCACCAGCAAAATATCATTCCCGTTGTGGATACGGCGCTCAAGGAGGCTGCAATAACCATTGATAAGGTTGACGCCATAGCCTTCACGCGTGGTCCAGGCTTGCTTGGCTCGCTGCTTGTAGGCGTCTCATTTGCAAAGGGTCTCTCTATTGCTAACAACATCCCTCTAGTCGAAGTTAACCATCTTCAAGGACATATCTTGTCGCATTTTGTTGATCTGCCTGACCGCGACCTTCCGCACCCCGATTTTCCGTTTCTCACGCTGTTGGTGAGTGGTGGTCATACACAGATTGTGCGCGTTGATTCGCCTACCGAGATGGAGATTATCGGTACTACGATCGACGATGCTGCTGGTGAGGCCTTTGACAAGTGTGCTAAGGTTATGGGTCTGCCCTATCCCGGAGGTCCTGTTATCGACCGTCTGGCTCAGGAGGGCGATAGCCTAGCTTTTAAGTTTGCAAAGCCCCATGTTGAGGGGGCTTTCGACTACTCGTTCTCGGGGCTTAAAACCTCGTTCCTCTATACACTTCGCGATGCTGTCAAGGAGGATCCCGACTTTGTGCAGAGTCATAAGGCGGATCTATGTGCCTCGCTCCAGAAGACTATCGTAGATATCTTGCTGGATAAACTTGTTAAGGCGTCTAAGTCTACGGGTATCAAGGATATAGCTATTGCAGGTGGTGTTTCGGCAAACTCTGGTCTTCGTCGAGGTGTCGAGGATATGGGGCGTCGTCGTGGTTGGCGCACATTCCTTCCCGAGCTAAAGTTTACTACCGACAATGCTGCCATGATTGCCGTTGCGGGCTACTATCGCTATATGGCTGGCGAGCTCTCGTCGCTCGACGTGTCGCCCGTGGCGCGTCTCGAGGATTTGTAAGATGGTTGAGGCTCTTCTGCCATACAACGACTATGGTTTTCTTATGCGCCATAGGTTTGGAGGTCGTGTGCAGAAGCTCTCGATAGATGCCGCCATTGCATGTCCTAATCGCTCCACTGCGGGTGCTCGTGGTGGCTGCACTTTTTGTCTTAACGAAGCATTTTCGCCTGCTTATTGTCGTGGCGAACAAAGCCTAAGGCGGCAGATTGACCTGGGGCTTAAGTTCCACCATAGTCGTGGTCGGTATGCTGATTACTATCTTGCTTATTTTCAGGCAGGAACAAATACAAATGCCTCGGTTGATAGGCTGCGCGAACTCTACTCTGAGGTGCTCAGTCACCCTGCGATTTCGGGCTTAATTATCGGCACGCGCCCCGATGCTGTTAGTTCTGAAAAGCTCGATATGTTAGCCGATTTTTCTCATGATAAATATGTTGCTATTGAGTATGGTGTAGAGTCGACTTTTGACTCAACGCTCGAGCATGTCAATCGTGGTCATAGCTTTGATGATGCGCGGTGGGCTATTGCCCAGACTAGGGCGCGAGGCTTAGATGTCGGAGCACACTTTATGCTTGGTCTTCCGTATGAGCGTCGCGAACAGATGGTCGAACAGACCGATGTGATTAATATGCTGGGTATCAACTATATAAAATTCCATCAGTTGCAAATATTCCGCTCTACGCCTATGGCTTCGGAGTGGGCAGAGTATCCCGAGCGTTTTCTCTTTGCCACCCCTGGTTACACTCCAAACGATTATATTGAGCTCTTGATCGATATCCTGCGTCGTCTCTCTCCCGATATAGCTGTCGATAGGCTCTTTGCAGTTGCGCCGCGCTCTCTTGTTGTTCATTCGCCACTCGGTGGGTTACGTCCTGAGATTCTTCGCGATATGCTTGTTCGTCGCATGGTTGTTGAAGGTATCTCGCAGGGCGATCGTTTTGTTCGTTAGTCCCTTTTTTTGTTCATTATTTCGGATGCTCGAAAATGTTGTAGAACGTCCGTATGTCATTTTTTTTGCAAAATGTTTGGTCGATTATGATAAAATGCCTATCTTTGTTTTTGAATCTGCGTACTTAAATATATGTGCGTACGTGCGCGATTAACGGTGTGAGAATCGATTTGTGACTGTGAATCAGTTATTTGCGAAACAAACTTAAACAATATAAACAATTAATTTTTAATCTTTACAACTATGAAAAAGCTTCTATTTTCATTGGTGGCACTTGCACTTTTAGGTGTGTCGTGTCAGGATTTTCAGGAGCCTAATTATGGTGGTCGCGATGCTGTTGACGTGACTATCGGCGTAGGTGTTCCTGAGTTGGCTACTCGTTCAGGCGAGACCGACATGAATAGTGGTGTCGGCGCTATCGACAACTTCGGCGCTGACGAGTGGGCAAAGTATGACGTTCGTTACATCCTCGAGGTTTACGATGTAACTGCTGGTTACGAGAACCTTAATGAGCCTATTAAGAGGCGTGACGTTCAGACTTATGATCAGTATCAGGAGACTAAGTTCAACGTGCGTCTTATCCCTAACCGTAACTATCGTTTCGTTGTTTGGGCTGACTTCGTAAATCAGGGTTCTGAGGATGACCTCTACTACAACACTGCAGACCTTAACGGCATTACTCGCCTTGGTAAAGCTGTAGCTATGGATGAGTGCCAGGATGCTTACTTTGTTACTGAGGAGTTCGAGATCAAGGGTACAGGCATCGAGAAGGACCTCGTGTTGAAGCGTCCATTTGGTAAGATCCGCGTTATCACTACCGACCACGACGAGGTTAACATCGGCTCAGAGCCTGCAAAGTTTGAGGTTAAGTTCTACAACCACAAGCTTCTTACCACTCTTAACGCTGTTACTGGCGAGGCTGATGGTGAGACTGTTAACGAGTACACCTACGAGTTCACTAAGGAGAACTCTCCTTACACTCAGGGCTACGATGCAGAGGCTGCAAATATGACCCTCTTCGCAGACTATATCCTTGCTGCTAACGACAACGTAGGCGCTCAGGAGGTTAACTTCACTATGACTATTTGGGGTAAGGATGGTCGCGAGATTCGTACTCACGACTTCAACACTCAGATTCCTTTGCAGCGTAACCACCTTACTACTATCGTAGGTAACCTACTTACTTTGGATAACGATTTCAATGTATCTATCGACGACGATTTCGATGGCGAGTATATGCGCAATTGGGATGAGGAGGCTGTTCAGATTAATGATGGTAGCTGGGGTATTGGCGAGCTCAACGCTAACGGCAACTACGAGTTCGTTATCAACGATGGTGCTAACGACTTCACTTTGATCGTTCCTAAGAGCGCTGTAAACCAGACTACTGGTAAGCTCTCACCTGCTGGTAAGGCTCAGTTCGTAGCTTCTGAGACAGAGCTCGAGAATAATACCTTCACTATCACAGAT
>X129_Alpine_Ibex__coassemble_22_pt1 | contig 18591 bp, 11 predicted proteins | sample X129_Alpine_Ibex__metabat2_low_PE_004 | metagenome-assembled genome bin X129_Alpine_Ibex
GTCACTGATACTGAGCGAACAATCGGCGCAGATATCATGATGGCATTTGATGAGTGTCCCCCGGGTGATGCTCCATACGATTATGCTCGTAAGTCGCTTGACCTTACAGAGCGCTGGCTCGATCGCTGCTTCAACCGCTATCAGCAGACACAGCCTAAGTGGGGTCACTATCAGGCATTGTTCCCCATAGTGCAGGGTGCAGGATATGCCGACCTTCGTGAACGAGCAGCACGCAATGTCTTGCAGTATCACGCTGACGGCTATGCCATAGGAGGTCTTGCCGTAGGCGAGCCAACTGACGTCATGTACTCTATGATTGAGGTGTGTAATGCGGTGCTGCCTACCGATCGCCCACGCTATCTCATGGGCGTGGGAACCCCTGTCAATATCCTCGAGGGTATAGATCGAGGTGTCGACATGTTTGACTGTGTGATGCCTACGCGCAACGGTCGTAATGGTCAACTCTTTACCTCGGAGGGTGTAATCAACATCCGAAATAAGAAGTGGGAGAAGGACTTCTCGCCGATAGACCCTAATGGTGTTGCATTTGTCGACACACAATATACCAAGGCATATCTACACCACCTTGTAGTGTGCAAGGAGATGCTTGCGGCGCAGATCGCATCGCTGCATAATACGGCTTTCTACCTTTGGCTAGTGGGTGAGGCTCGTCGTCGTATAATCGCCGGTGACTTCAAACAGTGGAAGGAGGAGATGGTGGTAAAACTATCACGCAGACTGTAGATTATGAGATTAAGATTGATGCCATCCATACCGGGCTATAGAACCCTAGATAGATATATCCTCGGAAAGTTCCTGAGGACATATATCTTTGGTCTTATGATGATAATCATCATCGTGGTGGTCTTTGACTATGTGGAGAAGGTGGATGACTTTACCGAGCTTCATGCGCCGTGGAGTGCAGTAGTCAATGACTACTATCTTAACTTTATCCCATATTTTATCAATCAGTTCTCGTCGCTATTCACCTTTATTGCCGTCATCTTCTTCACCTCGAAACTGGCGATGCAGACCGAGATTGTGGCGATATTGTCGGGAGGTGTTAGCTTCCGTCGCCTTATGTGGCCCTATTTCCTCGGAGCGCTCATCATCACCATTGTAAATATGAGTCTTAGCCTCTGGGTGATACCGCAAGCACAACGCGACATCATTCAGTTTGAGAGCCAATATATCAAGAGTAGTCAACGTGTGCTCTACGATGAGAATGCTTACCGCCAGATTGAGCCAGGCACCTATGCATACGTGCGAGGCTATAGTCCTCGAGGTGAGGTAGTGTCGTTCTTCGCTCTCGAGAGGTATGAGGATTCGGAGCTTGTTGCAAAGCTCGAGGCCTCTGGAGCTTCGTTCGACGAAGAGTCGGGGCGCTGGACAGCACCACGCTACGTAACATACCACCGCACAGAGGATAATGTCTACGATTTTGAGCTACATCGCAATCTCGATACGCTGATTAACCTTGATGCTCGTGAGTTGGGTGAGACAAAATCGCTGGTTAAGACGATGACTATTAGTGAGCTAAATGAGTATCTTGAGCAGCAGCGCCAGAAAAGCTCCGATGATGTCTACATTATTGAGGTGGAGCGCCATGCACGCTACTCCTATCCTATAGCCACATTCATTCTTACTATCATTGGCGTGTCGCTATCGTCGCGTAAGATGAGGGGAGGTATGGGTATGCATATTGGACTAGGCATCACCCTATGTTTCAGCTATATTATGCTTGGGCGTATCTTCGAGCAGATAGCCATCAGTGGCTCGATGATACCGAGTCTTGGCGTATGGCTCCCGAATATTGTTTTTGCTATCATAGCAGCATTTGTCTATATTAAAGCACCTAAATAACATGCAGAGTGTATCATATATTGCCGACTATTTACGTCGCGGCGAGCGTCTATCGGTGGAGGATGCTATTGTCCTATGGCGCGAGGCACCACTATGGCTCCTTAGCGAGCTTGCTGTGAGCCGTAAGCGTGCGGTGAGTGGCGAGTTGGTCTACTACAACCGAAATATTCATATCGAGCCATCGAATGTATGTGTTTTCAACTGTGAGTTCTGCTCGTTCCGCCGCCGTGTAGGAGATGAGGATGCGTGGTTCCTCACTCTCGACCAGATCGAGGAGCGTGCTCGCAAGATGGTCGGCTCGGGAATCACCGAGGTACATATCGTCGGAGGTGTACACCCAGACCATTCGTTGGCGCTCTACTGCGAGATGATCCGTCGCATCAAGGCTATCTTGCCAGATGTCGCTGTTAAGGCATATACAGCTGTTGAGATATCGTATATGGCACGTCGCGAGGGTATTACTATCGAGGAGGGTTTGCGACGCTTGGTTGCCGCTGGCATGGAGAGCATCCCTGGTGGAGGTGCAGAACTCTTCGACGAGGAGTTGCGCGCGAAGATATGTCCAGACAAGTGCTCGTCTGAGGAGTGGTTGGCAGTACATCGTGCGGCGCATCAGATGGGTATCGATACTAATTGCACGATGCTTTATGGTCATATAGAGACTATCGAGCAGCGTGTTGACCATCTTAACCGTCTGCGCCAGCTCCAGGACGAGGCACCAGGCTTTAACGCCTTCATTCCGCTGAAGTATCGTAGCCAGAACAACCGTATGTCGGAGGTTGGTGAGTGTTCGGTTGAGGAGGATATGCGAATGATGGCAATGAGCCGTATATTCCTCGACAATATACCCCATATCAAGGCTTACTGGGTGGCATACGGAAAGAGCACTACGGAGATGGCACTAGCCTTTGGTGCTGACGATATCGACGGTACCATAGATGACTCAACGAAGATTTATGCGATGGCGGGTGCTGATGAGCGTCCTACGATGAGCGTTGATGAACTTGAGGCGCTGGTGCGTGATGCAGGCTTTATAGCTGTTGAGCGTGATACACACTACAACGAGATTCGTCGTGGAGCACTGCCTAGCGATGTGCAGATGCGTAGTGCGCGTGGGCAGAAGATAGCTATTATGTATGGTGATGATCCAGCTAATAGACCAGTTAATAGTGTGCTGTCGGATGATGATATGAGTGAAACAAAAGAGACAATAAAGATGAAAAACAAGAAGACTAACAACAAGATTAATAAGGAGGATAAGTCGTCTGAGGGTCGCTTCCGTACTATATATAAGCGCCATGTGGTGCTTTGGAACATCCTTTTTGTTGGCATCTTCGGTCTTGTTGTGTTGTTTGGCGTATACTTCGGCTTGATGATCGGAACTCGACATGGCGAGAGTATCGTGGTGCCTAACTTTATCGAGATGAATGAGAGGGATGCGCGAGCTCTTGCCGAGGAGCTAGATCTTCAGATCGTCATTCGCGACTCTGTGTACGAGGCGGAGATTGAGGGCGGTGTGGTCATTGATCAGATGCCAGCACCCTCTACTGTGCGTGAAGTTACGGTGAAGCCCGATCGTAAGATCTATCTTACTGTTAATGCCTACACTCGTCGCATGATTCAGGTGCCATATGTGGCAAATCAGTCGTTACGTCAGGCGATAAATCAACTTGAGCGCGATGGTTTCAATATCGGTAAACTCGAGTATGTAGCACACTCGTACGATGGTCAGGTTGTAGAGCAGCGAGTCAATGGCAAGGTGATTACTCGTACTACCAACATAAAGCTCCCATATGGTTCAAGTGTAACACTCAAGGTGGGCTATCGCGCCGGTAAGCAGGTTACAGCAGTGCCCCAACTTATGGGCATGCGCTTGGCTCAGGCTAAGAATGCGCTGTGGACAAGTGGACTCAATGTCAATAAGATCGTGTATGACGAGACCATTGAGGACCTTAAGGATCGTCGCTTGGCCCGTGTATATATGCAGACACAACCCGCCAAGAAGGGTGTTGTGCGAGGTACAAAGGTGTCGCTATATCTCACATGTGATGAGCATCTAATCGACTCGTTATCAAAGATCTCTGGTCGTAATTCAAAGTACTACGACGAGCAGCGTCGCCTGATGGAGAAGGAGGCCGAGGAGGAGGCTCGAGCTGCCGAGGAGGAGCGTAAGCGCCTCGAAGAGGAGGAGAAGGCGAGGGCTGAGGCAGATTCGTTAAGAGTAGTAAATGGTGGTGAGCAGAGTGAGGTAGCAGATGATGCTACGGCTGAGCCTATCAGACCTATTGCCGCGCCTGATGCTGAGTAGACTAAGGTTGTAACGCTAAACTCAAATCTAGGTGACTGAACACAGAGACATAATTGACGACGAGGAGTTGGTTGATGATATCGACATTGCCACGAGTGATGGCACGGATGAGGGCGATGAGATGTATGAGCACTTTGCTGTGACGGTGGATAAGGGGCAGTCGATGATGCGCCTCGATAAGTTTCTCACTGCACGCCTCGAGAATACCTCGCGTAACCGTATACAGATGGCTGCCGATGGGGGTAATATCATCGTGAATGGCAAGCCTCAGAAGTCGAGCTATAAGGTAAAGCCGTTAGATCAGATATCTATCGTGATGCCCTACCCTCGCCGTAAGGAGGAGATTGTCCCCGAGAATATACCGCTCGATATCGTCTATGAGGATGATGACCTTATCGTCGTGAATAAGGCAGCAGGTATGGTCGTGCACCCGGGTGTGGGCAATCATAGTGGTACTCTGGTACACGCCTTGTCGTACCATCTGCGAGATCTAGAGATGTTCTCGGAGGGTAATGCTCGTGCAGGTTTGGTGCATCGTATCGACAAGGATACATCAGGTCTTCTGGTGGTGGCTAAGAACGAGAGGGCGCATGCTCACCTTGCTAAGCAGTTTTTTGACCATACCATCTACCGCCGCTATGTGGCTCTGGTGTGGGGTAACATCGCTGAAGATGAGGGTACGATAACGGGAAATATCGGTCGCAGCCCTAAGGATAGGTTGCAGATGTATGTCTTTGCCGATGGCTCGGACGGTAAGCATGCTGTGACGCATTTCAAGGTGTTGCGTCGATATGGCTATGTGACCCTTGTCGAGTGCCGTCTTGAGACAGGACGTACCCACCAGATACGTGTTCACATGTCGTGGCAGGGACATCCGCTATTTAATGACGAACGCTACGGTGGCGACCGCATACTCAAGGGTACCACCTTTATGAAGTATAAGCAGTTTATCGAAAACTGCTTTAAGCTCATCCCTCGACAGTCGTTGCATGCACGTGCTTTAGGCTTTGACCACCCAACGACGGGCAAGTATATACAGTTCGAGTCAGAGCTCCCCGATGACTTTAAGGCTGTGTTGCAGAAGTGGGAGACGTATACCGACTCTGTAGGGTTGAACCTCGACGAGATTTAATAGTATAACCTATGTTTCTACCAACAACAACTAAGGAGGTTGAGGCTCGCGGCTGGGACGAGCTAGATGTTATCATCTTTACGGGTGATGCCTATATCGATCATCCTGCATTTGGCGCTGCGGTGATTGGTCGTGTTCTCGAGGCTGAGGGTTATCGCGTGGCTATCGTTCCTCAGCCCAATTGGCGTGATGACCTTCGCGACTTCAAGAAACTGGGTAAACCACGACTCTTCTTTGCCGTGTCGGCAGGAGCTATGGACTCGATGGTTAATCACTATACGGCAAACCTGCGCCTACGGTCTAATGATGCCTATACGCCTGGAGGCAAGGCGGGCTTCCGCCCCGACCGTACGGTAGATACATACACTAAGATACTTAAGCAACTATATCCGCATACCCCCGTTGTTGTGGGAGGTATCGAGGCGTCGTTGCGTCGTCTTACGCATTACGATTACTGGACAAATTCGCTGCGCGAGTCAATACTCACTACGTCGGGTGCCGACCTACTGGTCTATGGCATGGGCGACAAGGTGATCCGTGAAGTGGCTAAGGCTATGCGTAATGGCTTTAATATGAAGCTGCTGCGAGGCCTGCGCCAGGTGGGCTTCATTGCCGATAAGGAGTATGTCGAGCGACTATATAATGGCAAGACCATAGTGCTTAACTCCTTCGAGGAGTGTCAGGTAGATAAGCAGAAGTTTGGCAAGAATTTTTGTGATATGGAGACACTGAGCAATATGCTTAAGTGTGATACCACACTCGTTGAGCCTGTTGGCGATAAATATGTTGTAATCACACCTCCTCATGAGCGCCTTACCACTGAGGAGCTTGACCACTCGTTTGATCTGCCATACGAACGTCAGCCCCATCCACGCTATAAGGGCAAGGGAGATATCCCTGCGTGGGAGATGATCAAGCACTCGATAAATATCCATCGAGGATGCTTCGGCGGTTGCTCGTTTTGCACCATTTCGGCACATCAAGGTAAGTTTATCAGTTCACGCTCTGAGCGCTCGATACTTGCTGAGGTTGAGCGAGTGGCAAAGATGCCCGACTTTAAGGGTAACCTGTCGGATATAGGGGCACCGTCGGCAAATATGTATCGTATGGAGGGACGCAATCAGGAGCTATGTGCTAAGTGTAAGCGCCCATCGTGTCTGCACCCCAAGCTCTGCCCCAATATGAATAACGACCATCAGCCACTCTTGGACCTCTATGCCAAGATACGTGCTGTTAGGGGCATTAAGCATGCCTATGTTGGTAGTGGCATCCGCTATGATTTGTTCGACGACTCGCCATACTTTGAGACTGTGGTTAAACATCACACTTCGGGTCGCCTTAAGGTTGCGCCAGAACATACTGAGGATCATGTGCTTAACCTTATGCGTAAGCCCTCATTCGCGCTGTTCGAGAGGCTTAACTCTCGTTTTAAGCAAGTGTGCCGACGTGAGGGTCTGAACTATCAGTTGATACCATATTTCATCTCGTCGCACCCTGGCTGCGGTGAGCGCGATATGGCGCAGCTGGCACGCAAGGTGTTGGGCACGCTGCATTTTAATCTTGAGCAGGTGCAAGACCTTACGCCAACGCCTATGACTCTCTCGTCGGTGATGTTCTATATTGGTGAAAACCCATATACGGGTGAGAAGATATATGTCGCTCGTTCGCAGGAAGATAAGCGTCGCCAGAAGAGTTACTTCTTTGGTGGTAGACTTCCTGAAGCAGAACCCCGTCGAGGCACTCGTGATGTGAAGTCTGGCAGCAGATACGAGCGATCTAGAGGCGGTAAGCATAGGGGTTGATTTTGTTATATTATAAATAATGTATATATTTGCCTAAGTAAACACGCTAATTACACTAAAAAACCGTTAAATTATGAAGAAGATTTTGTTTTTTGCTGCATTGCTAGGCTTTGCAGTTGCATGTGGTGGTCAGCAGACTAATGAGAACACCGAGGAGCAGAGCGTTGTAGAGGTTGAGGCTACCGAGGAGGCTACCGAGGAGGCTGTAGAGGAGGCTACAGAGGAGACAGTAGTGGATGCTGCTAAGCCTGCTGTTGTTGCACCAGCACCCAAGGCTGAGGCTAAGGTTGAGGCTGAGGTTGCTAAGCCTGTAAAGCCTATTGAGTCAACTGCTAAGGTTGGTACAACTCTTACTACTGGCGAGAAGAAGGAGGATGGTAAGTTAACTGTTAAGGGTAATATTGACCCCAAAGCTCCTGCAGTAAAGAAGGCTCCTACAACTAAGACTCCAGTTGCCAAGACTCAGATCAATGAGGAGACTGCTACTGTTAAGTCTGAGGCTAAGGTTGGTGGCGGTCTCAATCTTAAGAAGTAATTCTTGAAGTGCAGATATTGTGTTAGTGGAGTTGACTAAAATAGTCAACTCCACTTGTTTATTTCGCACGTGTCACTGCCGCAGAGCGGTTTTCTGATATCCCCGCAACCAGCCACAAGATAATAAAACCGCCCCGTTTTTATGTACTATTTTGACCAATAAGCCCAATAAGCCCATTTTTGGTGCATCTTTCTGGGCACAAAAAAACCTACAAGGTTGAAAGTCAATTCCTTGTAGGTTCTTTAAAAGCGGAGGGCACTGGATTCGAAGCGCAGGGCAATAGCCCAAGCTCGCGGGGATACCATAAAAAAGGCGCAGACCGCAGGTCGAGCAATAAATCACTCTCATATCCCCGCAACCAGCCTTAAAGTGAGAATCAGTGTACTCAGAGTTTTGTTGTGGGACACACTCCCCTATTTTTTGTTATGGTAGCTCGCTGTGCATGCACAGGGCGTGCTGACATAACAAAAAACGACCGAGAAATCTCGGTCGCAACAAAACTCTTTAAAAGCGGAGGGCACTGGATTCGAACCAGCGGATACCTTACGATATCGGCAGTTTAGCAAACTGCTGGTTTAAGCCACTCACCCAACCCTCCTTAAACCATCTTTTCTGTAAAAGAGCGGTGCAAATATACGACTTATTTTGGTATATGCAAAATTTTAGACAAATAATTTGCTTTGGTAGTTTGCTTTTGTTAAGTCGTAAGAGAGCTAAGGCGAGCTAGCGCAGCTGTCGGAAAAGCTCCCACATTAGCACGCCTGCCGATACCGAGACGTTGAGCGAGTGTTTTGTCCCAACCTGCGGAATCTCTATTGCGCCATCCACCATGTCGGCAATACGTTGGTCCACACCCTCGACCTCGTTGCCAAAGACCAAGGCATACTTTGTGTTAGGCTTAGCGCTAAACTTATCGAGCATCGTAGCACCCTCAATCTGCTCTATAGCAATGATTTGGTAGCCCTCGGAGCGTAGCTTCTCGACACACTCTGCGGTGGTTTGGTAGTAGCTCCACTCCACGCTAAGCTCCGAGCCAAGTGCCGTCTTGTGAATCTCGCGATTTGGGGGTGTGGCGCTGATGCCACACAGGGCAATATGTTCAATGCCAAAGGCATCGGCAGTGCGGAAAAACGAGCCTACGTTCTGTGCCGAGCGCACGTTGTCGAGGATGACCGTTACGGGTAGTTTCGCCATTGTGGCATACTCCTCAAGCGTAGGGCGACCAAGCTCCTCGTTAAGTAATTTACGCATTTTTTAAGTAAATTTAATAATTACGTCACAAAAGTAATAAAATATAAAATATTTTGAGTAATTTTGCACCAAATGTTTTTTGTCGGTAGACCTATGCAGAGATTATTTCTAATTTTTATAGCCGTTCTAGCCACCCTTGTTGGGGTGGAGAGGGTCTCTGCGCAGGAGCTGAAACTTGGTGCCGACTTTACCACGCTGTTTGATAATACGGAGTATGCAGAGATGCAGGGCATATCCTCAGGCACGCTCTTTGGCGCGCGCTTAACGCCAAAGCTCGGTGTTGAGTGGTGTGAGCGCAACAGCCTGATGGTGGGCGTCGATATGTTTCAGGACTTTGGCTACGATGCTAAGTTCCTGTCGAAGGCTCGCTTGCAGCTTTACTACGCCTACAGCGCCCCCCGTGTGAAGCTCTTTGCTGGAGTATTTCCACGTGACAATATGCGAGGCCTACAGTCGCAGCTCTTCTTCGATAGGTCGTATCGTTACTACAACAACACCATTGGCGGTGTGTTGGCGCGCTACGAAGATAACAAATTTGAGGGGTCGTACGTAGAGTTTGCAATGGACTACACCGGCATGCGCGACTTCAACACCCGCGAGGCATTCTCCATCATGTCGTCGGGACGTATGAACATAGCGTTGTTCTACTTTGGCTACGACTTATACATGGGTCACTATGCCAAGGACTATAACCCCGCAACACATGATGGTGTTGTTGATAACCTGCTACTTACGCCCTACATAGGTTATAGGTTTAGTGCAAATAAGGGTGCGCAGCCGCTCAATTTTGACCTTCGCCTAAGCTATGTGCAGTCGCTACAGCGTGATAGAATCAACGAAAATGTGTGGTGCTACCCATCGGGTGCAGAGCTCTTTGTCGAGGTTGAGTGGTACGGAGTGCGCCTCTCAAACCTTCTCTACGCCTCACGTGGCTCGCTCCTTACCTACTACGACCGCTACGGCTCGGAGCTATATTTTGGACATCCGCTATATAATGTGGCAAAGGGGGCTATCTACGACGCTATAAGCCTGTCGTATTCACGCAGCTTCTTCGACTCAACTCTTGCTGTCGAGGCGGGTATTACTGCTGAGTGCTATGGCACAACGTGGGGTACACGACAGTGGTTGCAGCTAAGTGTAGCGTTAGACTATGGTGTGAAATTCAAGGATAATAAGTAATTAAAACATAGATGATTATGGCAATTGAGACTACTACTGAGGTAAAGGAGAAGTCGTTGAACTTCGTTGAGGAGGTTATCGAAGAGGCGATAGCCAAGGGTAAAACTCGTGTTCAGACGCGTTTCCCACCCGAGCCCAACGGCTACCTACACATAGGTCACGCGAAGGCTATATGTCTCGACTTTGGCGTTGCACAGCGCTATGGTGGCGTATGTAACCTACGTTTCGACGATACCAACCCTACAAAGGAGGATGTGGAGTATGTAGATGCTATCAAAGAGGATATCGAGTGGTTGGGCTTTAAGTGGGGTGCTGAGTACTACGCCTCGGACTACTTCCAGCAGCTATGGGACTTCGCCGTGCGCCTTATCAAGCAGGGCAAGGCATATATCGACGAGCAGACCTCGGAGCAGATTGCCGAGCAGAAGGGTACTCCTACACAGGCAGGTGTCGAGAGCCCATATCGTAATCGCCCTATCGAGGAGAACCTCGACCTCTTTATGAAGATGACAAATGGCGAGATTGAGGAGGGACGTATGGTGCTACGTGCCAAGATTGATATGGCAAGCTCGAATATGCACTTCCGCGATCCTATCATCTATCGTGTTGTAAATCACCCACATCACCGCACAGGCGATAAGTGGAAGGTATACCCAATGTACGACTTTGCCCACGGCCAGAGCGACTACTTTGAGGGTGTTACACACTCGTTGTGTACACTTGAGTTTGTGCCTCACCGTCCACTGTACGACCTCTTTGTCGATTGGGTGAAGGAGGGTGTTGATCCTTCGGACGAGCGTCCCCGTCAGTATGAGTTCAACAAGCTCAACCTCAACTATACGCTTATGAGCAAGCGTAACCTGCTCATCCTCGTTAAGGAGGGCTTGGTGAATGGCTGGGACGATCCACGTATGCCTACGTTGTGTGGTTTCCGCCGTCGTGGTTACTCGCCAGAGTCTATACGCAACTTCGTAGATAAGATTGGCTACACCACCTACGATGCGCTTAACGACATGGCGCTATTGGAGAGTGCCGTGCGTGAAGACCTTAATAAGCGTGCTACGCGCGTGAGTGCCGTTATCGACCCTGTGAAGCTCGTTATCACCAACTACCCAGAGGGTCAGGTTGAGATGATGGAGGCGGTCAACAACCCTGAGGACCCAGCGTCAGGCACACACTTTATCGAGTTCAGTCGTGAGCTGTGGATGGAGCGTGAGGACTTTATGGAGGATGCTCCAAAGAAGTATTTCCGCATGACCCCAGGTCAGGAGGTCCGCCTCAAGAATGCCTATATCGTGAAGTGTGCAGGTTGCGAGAAGGATGCCGAGGGTAATGTAACTACCGTATATGCCGAGTATGACCCTGATACTAAGACAGGTATGCCTGGTAGCAACCGCAAGGTTAAGGGCACGCTGCACTGGGTTAGCTGCGACCACTGCATCAAGGCTGAGGTGCGCCTCTACGACCGTCTATGGAAGGTGGAGAATCCTCGCGATGAGATGGCAGCCATTCGCAAGGCTACAGGCTGCGAGGCGTTGGAGGCTATGCAGCAGATGATCAACGAGGATTCGTTGAAGGTGCTAACCGAGTGCTACGTTGAGAAGTTCTTGGCGGAGGCTAAGCCTTACGACTACCTCCAGTTCCAGCGTATCGGCTACTTTAATGTGGATAAGGACTCGACTGCCGACCACCTTGTCTTCAACCGTACGGTGACTTTGAAGGATACTTGGGCTAAGCTAAACAAGTAGTTGGAGAGCGGATAAAAAGGCGAACTTCGGCGTTACGCTCGAGTGCGAAATCCTCACATACGCATAGTATGCTACGGTTTCTTACTCTTCGCAAGCCTTGAATTTCATCCTTTTTATCCGCTCTCGTCTAATCACACAGAGGCGAACTTCGGAGTGATTTTGTATTCTAATATGGTGGACTGACTAAAATTGTAGTCAGTCCTTTTTTTATTTATAGTCATAAATAAAACAATAATACTATTTTGTTTGAAAATATTATGCAACTCAGCGGTTTATATTTATCAAATCTTAAGTAAAATAATCGGTGTAAAACTTGTTTATACGACCTATTTTTTATATCTTTGTACTACATGCGACATTCGCAAATAATTAATTCTCTATAAAATATGAAATTCTTTTCAAATGTATGTCACACTATGTGTGTGATTTCCGCACTCGTATTGGTGGGTTGCGTCGACGAGAGCTATCGTATTGACGAGGTATCTACCGAAGTGACGCTGGTTCAGGGCGAGACAACCTTGCCACTAGGTTCTCTGGAGCGTATGACTTTGGACGACTTGATGAAAGAGACTGAGGTGGAGGGTCTTAAGAAGGATGAGAATGGCAACTATACCTTTAGCTTTGGTGATAAAGGTGAGCCAATATCTGTTGAAGGTGTGACTACATCTTTCAAAATTCCTGAGACTGGTAGTAGCTTTAACATTGAGTTCCCTGAGTTTAATCTCGCTGGCGAGCGTGTTTCGCTCACAGCCGATCAGGATTTGGTGGTTAATGTGGATGCTCTGGCTAATTATATGCCACAAGGCAAAGACGAGTATGAGTTGCTTGACCTTGGTTTCGACTATCCATCGTTCACTGGTCACTATCTCAATACTTTTGACTCGGAGGATGCACACTTACACTTCAATGTGCCTACTCAGATTGATGAGATTCATAAGATCTATTTCAAGGATATCGAGACAGGACATCACGGTGCCCCTATGCACATTGAGGTAGACCTAAAAGATATGGCAGGTATCAATGGTGGTGGTAAAGTGTGGCTTGATCTAAGTATTGCTGGCGGATCGTTTACGCTCCTTGATACCAATAATGAGGTGGTATATTCTGGAAATAACTATAAGGAAGATTATGAGTTTATTAGCGGAGAGGATAAAGTCAATTTTGTGATATACATCGAGAGTATCACTAACGAGGAGAGCCTTGATGCAAATCATGAATTAGATCTGCCTCTGGAGCTTACCTGTGATGTGAACTTTGAGATTAAAGCAAAACCTGGTACATTCTCTCTAAATAACAAGCCACATATTGCCCTAAAGGCAGATTTTGAGTTTGGTGATGCCGAGGTGGTACTAAACAATGATACTGAGATCATCGACTATGGTGGCGATAATACTCTAGATATCGAGATAGAGGCTATTCCAGAACAGATTAAGCGTATCAATGTTATCGGCATTGAGTCTACAGAGTTGGAGTTCTATGCTCATGGTTTGGAGTGGCTCTCTGAGGCAGATGCTGCTGTCGAGGTTGTTGTTACTCTACCATCGTATCTTCAGCTTCATAGCCTCGATAACGTAAATTACGAATACAATAATGATAGCCATCAGATTACAACCTCGGTTGCGGCAATTACAGAGGGTTTGAAGATAGGTCTTGATGCCTTAGACTTTGGTGCCGAGGGTATTATGCCCGATGAAAATGGCACAATCAAATTGAGCTTTGCCCCTACTGTTAAGGCACACTTTGCTACTGATAAGGATGTGAAGATATCTACGTTGATACCAGATAATAATGATATCCATATCGAGATGGGAATCAAGGAGTGTGATATTGAGTTGCAGTCTGTAAGTGGTGTTGTTGATTACAAGTACAACCTCGTTAAGGAGTTTAATCTCACTGGTGTTGACGACCTCAAGGGACTTCAGATTGAGGGTGTGGGTCTTAAGCCTGTGTTGAAGATCAATGTGGAGAACCCATTGACCGTAGATGCTAACTTGATGTTTAACCTTAAGACTAACGATGGTCGAGAGCTTAACATTGGTAGCGAGGCTGAACCTATAGTAATTAAGGGTGCAACAGTAGATAATGGTGTTGTAACTCCTGTTAAGACCTCGATTGTCCTTGCTACCGAGGATGTTAGCTCGCAGTATAGTGATGCAATATGCATTGTATGCGATATTGACAAACTCCTTAAGGGAAGACTTCCAAGTTCAATTGCCATAGCTCTCGACTTCTGGACAAATACCGAGCAGATGACGCTTTATGTTGGTGATGAGTTCGTTATTAACTATGACTACTCGCTGGAGCTTCCTATAGAGCTTAATAGCGAAACTAAGCTAGTATATGAGCAGACGCTCGATTTCGAGGAGATGGGTGTTGAGAACCCATTTGAGTCGCTTGGTGAGTTGGAGAGTATCAAGGTGGGCGATGTAGCTCTGATGGTTAATGTAGCTACAACACTTCCTCTTGAGCTTGTTGCATCTGTTGATATGATTGATGCTCAGGGTGATGTGATTGACGGATTAGTTGCCTTGCCCGAGGGAGGTAATTCAATTAAGGGATCCGAGGATGGTGTTACAGTCGCTGAGAGCACGTTACGCCTCGAACTTTACCTTGATGGTAGCATATCAAAACTTGCCGACGTAGCTGGCATTAGCTTCCGTGTTGAGGCTGGTGGCGTTGATAATGAGGATGCACCATTGTCGGATGAGCAGTATCTCGAGGCAAAGCTTCAGCTACAATTGTCGGGTGGTGTTACAGCTGACCTTAAGGAACTAGGTGTATTGTAGGAAATGATAAACTATAGATGATTATGAAGAGACTACTTTCTATATTTGCGGTGGCGATGTTGGTTTTGAGCGCTATGACCGCCTCAGCTCAGTCGCGTACATCATACTTCATGGAGGGTTCGTACTTTCGTACCGACCTTAACCCCGCACTCGCCCCTACGCGAGGATATATTGCCCTCCCCGTGATTGGCGGTATCGGTATTGATGTTCCAAACAACTTCCTATCGGTTGATAACTTTATCTATCAGAAGGACTCAGAGATGGTGACGGCGCTCCATAGCTCTGTTACGCCTAACGAGTTTTTAGGTAAGCTGCCAGATGTGGGTCGTTTGGGCGTAAATGCAAATGTTAATCTGCTTGGAGTGGGATTCTATACCGGAAAGTTATACTGGAACTTCGGTGCCCGTTTGCGCTCTATCACAGATATAACTATGTCGAAGGATGTATTCTCGGCGCTAAAGACGCTCGGTAATGGCACATATAACCTTGGCGATACGGGAATCAACTCGAACAACTACCTTGAAGCCTACTTTGGCACATCAATACCTATTGGTAAGCATGTGAATATTGGCGCTCGTGCTAAGTTCTTGGTAGGTCTGCTCAACCTTCACACAGAGTTTGACGAGCTTAAGGCTAATGTTGCGCCTGAGAGAATATCGGCACAACTGCGTGGTAGAATCGTAGCTAATAGCATTGTCATTGATCAGGCTATGATTAAGCCTGGCGACGAGCTCTCAATGGATATGCTCTCGTATACAGATGTTAACGCATTGCTCAATCGTGCCAAGAGCTTTGGTGCAGCTATCGACCTCGGTGTGGAGCTTAAGTTCTTCAAGAACCATCTTAAGGTCTCAGCAGCGGTAACCGACCTAGGCTTTATTAAGTGGAATCCTACGACAAACTACTCTGCTTCGGCATCTGCGGATTTTGCGTTCGAGGGATTTACATTTGATGAGAACTTTAAGGTTAACGATCCATTTAGCGATGCAAAGTTTGAATTTCAGACTGACTCTCCATCGCGAGAGGCGTATAAGACAATGCTCAATGGTGCACTTAACGTAGGTCTTGAGTTTAACTTCTTGCGCAACCACTTCGCCTTGGGCGTAATGTCGCACACAGAGATGTATAACAATAGACCATACTCTGAGCTCACTGCATCGTTGAATATACGTCCAAACAGCTGGATCACAGCCACTGTTAGCCACACCTTCCTTGAGAACAATGGCATGAGTGTCTACGGTGCTGCGTTGAACCTCCATCCACGTGCACTAAACATATTTGTGGGTGTTGACTTTTTCGATACGCAGTATGGTCGCTACGGTGAGATCCCCGTACCTCGTTACCAAAATAGTGTCAACGTATACGCAGGTATAGGCTTCAACTTCGCACGTCCTAAGTTTATCCGTGATGCTGTAAAGCAGGCACGTGTCGAGCGCCGTGAGGCTCGTGAGGTGCGCAAGGAGAAGAAGGAGCAGAAGGAGCAGGTGCGCCAGCAGGCTAAGAAGCAAGCAAAGCAGCAGGCAAAGCAGGCAAAGAAGATTAAGAAGCGTTAACCGTTAACCTAAAAATTAACTAGATAGACATGAAACTCAAAAACGTCCTATCGCACGTAGCTCTGTCGCTGGTGATGCTCTTTATTAGTGGAAGTGCTACAGCGCAACTGCGTACATCATACTTTATGGAGGGTACATACTTCCGTACAGAACTCAACCCTGCGCTCGTGCCTACGCGTAGCTATTTAGCACTTCCGGTGATGAGTGGCGTGGGACTAGGCATTAGTAGTAACTTTTTGTCGCTCGACAATATGTACTACAAAAGCAATGATAAGTATATTTCGGTGTTGGATGGAACCAAAGACCTTACGAAGATCTTTCCTGAGAGTGCAAACCTTAGGCTTAATGCCAATGCAAATATCTTAGGCATAGGCTTCTACTCGGGTAAAACCTTCTGGACTATTGGTCTAAATGCCCGTGTACAGAGCATTGCTAGCTTCTCGAATGATCTTTTTGCAGGCTTGGTTAGCGAATCTGCAAAAAAGATCAAGGAGTCGTACTACGACTCTAGTAGCTTTATGGAGGTATACTTCGGTTCGTCGTTTCATGTCCATAAGAACGTTAATGTAGGTTTCCGCCTGAAGGCTCTTATCGGTGTTATGAACGTTAATGGTAAGATGCTACAGGCGCAATATGACCCTGCGTCAGGGCGCAGCATGCTCTACGGCGAGTATGCAATATACGGCATGTGTATGCCACGTGAGCCATTGCATTTTGCTCAGAAGTATACCGGTGAAGAGATATTTAATAAAGATTTTGGCTATATGACGTCGGGTCTGCCAAGTGCTGGTTTGGCTCTTGATCTAGGCGTCGAGGCTCGTCTTCTCAATAATCATATTCGTATCTCTGCTGCCATTGCCGATGTCGGTTTTATCAAGTGGAATGCAGATAAGATGGCATGTCTTGGTGTGAGCTCAACTCACAACTTCCACCACGCCACACTTAAGGATATGTTTAGTGGCGGCAATGCTGAGTTTGTCTATGAGCGTAAGCATGTCGGTGATGAGGAGGATACCTTGCGTATGCTCAACTACTCGGCAAATCTGGGCGTAGAGTTTAGCGTCTGGCGTAATCATCTCTCTTTGGGTATATTGTCGCACAATGAGTTCTGCAACAATAAGTCGCACTACCACGATGTCACAGCATCGTTCAATCTGCGACCAAATAGCTGGTTGTCAGCTACTGTTAGCAAGACATTTATGGTAGGTGATGATTACGACATCTTTGGTATAGCAATTAACATCCATCCACGCGTGATCAACATCTTTGTGGGTGCCGACTTTGTAGACTATAACATTGCACGTAGTGAGGGTGGTGCTTATCTCTTCCAGCGCCCCACGTCACATAGTGTCTATGCTGGTGTAGGTTTTAACTTTGCACGACCTAAGTATATTGTCAAGGCTGAGAAGGAGGCTAGAAAGGCACGTCGCGAGGCTCGTGAGATGCGTAAGGCAGCAAAGGCAGCAAAACCTGTCAAGGCAGCAAAGAAGAGCGCTAAAAAATAGCGCTGAGAGGTATATCTGTTATTTTGCAGTAGTGAACATCGGGACTGACTCTTTATGGGGTCAGTCCTCATTGTTTATGCTCTTACGCCTATGTCAATGCTACATATGGGTGAGCGTAGCTCAATAAATATTGCATGATGCAACAAGTCACGCCCCTTAGGTGCCGAGGCGAACGATTTCGTGGCACCTAGAAGCGTGACGAGTAAGAAACTCTTTCAATAAAATTCAAACAGCTTCTAAAATTATATTTAAGGCTATCGTGCTTATGTCTACTGCTTTGCCATCCACGCACGGATATTCTCGGCTACGCACTCTATGAGTCGATCAATAGCCTCTGCCGCCGACCACGCATTGTGTGGCGAGGCGAGTAGTGAGTAGCGATCCTTGATGTTAAATAGCGGAGATTCACGTAGTGGCTCTACTGAGAATACGTCGAGTGCTGCGGCAGCTATCCACTTGTTATCCAGTGCTTTTGCCAGTGCTGCTTCGTCGATGATTCCACCACGCGCTACGTTGATGATAAGTGCCGAGGGCTTCATTAGTTGTAGCTCGCGCTCACCCACAAGCCCACGTGTGCGCTCGTTAAGTGGCGAGTGTACCGATACTATATCGCTCCACTTAAGCAACTCCTCTAGCTCCATTTGGGGATATCCCTCCTCGCGCTTAGTGCCCGATGTCGAGAAGTAACGCACTTCGCATCCAAAGGCTGTCGCTAGTCGTGCCACTTCGCGGCCGATGTTGCCTAGACCTATGATACCCCACCTCTTGCCACTGATTTGGAATGTGAAGCGGTCGTAGCAAAAGGCGCGATCAGCCTTAGAGTAGCGACCATCGTGGAAATATTCGTCAAAGTACACTATGTTGCGTGCAATGGCGAGGGCAGAGGCGAGTGTTGTCTCGGCCACCGAGATTGTCGAGTAGCCTATGGC
>X129_Alpine_Ibex__coassemble_23_pt1 | contig 18444 bp, 11 predicted proteins | sample X129_Alpine_Ibex__metabat2_low_PE_004 | metagenome-assembled genome bin X129_Alpine_Ibex
TTAAAACTCTCTGCCTTGCCGTAGCTCCATGCCGTATTATAGGCGATCTTAGAGTCACGAGCCTCATCCTCAGACACCACCTCCGAGACACCACGCGTAGTGTACTTTTGGTGCTTATAGGTGTACCATAGAGGAGCAAAATTTGATCCCAAGGCAAGCAGGGCTGCAACAGCCAAAATCAACGTTGTGCGACCAAATGCCTTAAGCCTCTTATCTCGATACGAATACCATAACTCGCTGATCCACAGCACAACAGCTACAATTAGAAAATAGTACGTTATCTGTGGATGGTTGGCGCCGAGTTCCAACGAGCCAAACAGCGCAGCAAGAGCGGCACCCACCCATGCATTACGTCGCAACGCATACCATACAGAGCCAATGAGCGGTGGTGCGTAGACCAGCGCCCACATCTTGGTTATGTGTCCCGCATCAATGATTAGGAAGAAGTATGTCGAGAGTCCGTAGGCAAGACCTGCGATTATGCCTATCCATGGGTTAACTCCCATGAGCACAACAGCAACCATCATCATGATCATGGCAAAGAGGGTCATGTTCATAGGGCTATCCACCACCTTCACAACGCTACCCACAACCTGCTTGACATCTTGCGTTGGGTACTCCACATCGATAAGGTATGCCGGCATTCCCGAGAACATATTACCAGTCCACTGAGGATCCTCGCCCGTAGCCTCACGATGCTCCTTAATATCCTTCGACATGCCAGCGTACTGTGCAATATCACCCTGACCCAGCGACTTACCATCAAACTGCGGGGCATAGAATTGAAGACTAACCACCACAAAGATAGCTAAGCCCGCAATCCAGGGCATAAGCATCTTAGCCCAACGGGGCATTTGACGACTTGTAGCAGCACCCATATTATCATTAGAAACCATACTCTACTTATAAAGACAATTAACGCCCAAAGGTACGAAAAAATTACGAAAAAATAAAAAACGACATAAAAAGAGAGTTTTTGTGTGCAGATTGTTGTGCTTTACAGAGCTATTTTCACAAAATTTCGTTATCTTTGCGTAATTAACATGCATGTAATGGTTACAATCGACTCTATACGCAAGCCTATAGCCCGAGACATGGAGTGTTTCGACAGCTTTGTTTCGGAGAATATCTCAGCCGAAGGCGACCTAATGCACGAGATGTTGACCTACGCTCTGACGTCGCGAGGTAAGGGTGTGCGCCCGATGCTCACACTACTCACTGCATCAATGATGAGTGCTAGCGACAACGTAGTTGCAGAGAGTGTCGGTGAGGAGTGCCACTGCTCAAAACGCACATATCTCGCCGCGATGCTCGTGGAGATGATCCACACGGCATCACTCATCCACGATGATGTGCTCGACTCGGCAGACCAACGACGCGGACGTCCATCGGTAAATGCCAAATGGCAGAGCGACATGGCAATCATCCTTGGCGACTACATCCTTGCACGCACAATGTCGATAGGCATGGCATCAGCACAATACGACATAGTATCGTACGTAGGCTCAAGCATGGCAACACTCTGCGAAGGCGAGGTGCTACAGAGTCAGCATGCACAGCGCTTTGACACCACGCGCGAGGACTACTATCACATCATCTACCAGAAGACAGCAAGCCTCCTTGGCGTGAGTGCTGCTCTCGGAGCGTTGTCAGTAGGTGCGTCGCGCGAGGACGTAGATCGCATGCGTAAGTTTGGCGAGGCGATAGGCATGGCGTTCCAAATTCAGGACGACATCCTCGACTACAACCGTCAAAACAATACGGGTAAGCCCGCAAATAACGACCTCCGTGAGCACAAGATGACACTTCCGCTTATCGAGGTTATGGGGTGCAGGTCGGAGGAGGAGCGTCGCCAGATTGTCGAGCTTCTCAAGGTTCGTGATAAGGATGAAGCAGCTGTGGATAGACTCCAGGCGCTAGTCGATGAAAATGGGGGCTGCGAGCTTGCCGCAAAGACAATGCAGGCATATTTGGCACGTGCCATGCACCTACTTGCAAAATACCCCGATACGCCATATCGCATGTCGCTGATGAACCTCTGCACGTATATTGCCGAGCGTGATCGATAGACGAAAATTAATAAATTTAAACTATATCATTATCATTATGAGCACAAAGAAAAACAGTAACATCTTGGCAATCATCGTGATGATTCTCTTGTTCGGAATGATCTCGTTTGTCACCAACCTAGCATCGCCTATGGGTGACGTGCTTAAGAACCAGTTCGACGTGGCTAACTGGATGGGCACACTCGGTGTGTTTGCCAACTTCATCGCCTACGCTTGCATGGGTATTCCCGCAGGTAATCTCCTCCAGAAGCGTGGTTACAAATTCACAGCCCTGACTGCCGTAGCTGTCGGCTTCACAGGTGTTGGCGTGCAGACTATCGCTGGTCTTCTGGAGGGCAATGCCGCATTTGGCGTATATCTCCTTGGAGCATTTATCGCAGGTTTCTCGATGTGTATGCTTAACATCGTTGTTAACCCTATGCTTAACAAGCTCGCTGGTGGTGGTAATCGTGGTAACCAGCTACTTCAGGTTGGTGGTTCGTTCAACTCATTCATGGGTACTGCCGTAATCTTCCTCACAGGTGTATTCGTACCTAGCATCGCTGACGCACAGATTAAGCAGGTATTCCCACTGATGTTCATCGCATTGGCAATCTTCGCACTTGCATTTGTAGTTATCCTCTTTACCAATATTCCTGAGACTGAGCGTCGTGAGGTCGCTAAGGATGAGTCTAAGATTGGTCCTATGTCGTTCCGCCACTTCGTATTGGGTGCAGTAGCAATCTTCATCTACGTAGGTGTTGAGGTAGGTATTCCTAATGTATTGCAGAAGTGGTTGCAGAATGGTGGTCTTTCGGTAGAGAGTGGTGCTGAGGGTATTGCAGCTACGGTGGCTGCTACCTACTGGTTGCTCATGTTCTTCGGTCGTTTGGCAGGTGCTGCACTCGGTGCTAAGGTATCGGCAAAGATGATGCTTACCTCTGTATCAGTAATAGGCTTAGGTCTTGTATTGGGCGCCATGATGCTCAACCCTGAGACCTCAGTTAACCTCCCTGTGTTCAAGGGTACTGAGGGCTTCGGCATGGCAGAGGTACCTATCAACGCAGCACTCCTCGTACTCTGCGGCTTGTGCACATCGGTAATGTGGGGTGGCATCTTCAACCTCGCTGTTGAGGGGTTGGGTCGTTACACAGAGCGCGCCTCGGGTATCTTCATGGCACTAGTTTGCGGTGGCGGCATCCTCCCACTTCTTCAGAACGGCATCGTGGACTGGACTGGCAACTATCTCACAAGCTATTGGGTGATTGTTGCAGGTCTAGCATACCTACTTTTCTACGCTTTGGTAGGCTCGAAGAACGTGAACAAGGATATCAAGACGGAGTAACATCCTTTAGGACATAATTCCAATAAAACTATAACTAAAACTTTTACTACAATGTACGGAAAATTTCAGCAGCATTTGCAGAACGAGCTAGCCGAGATTAAGGCTGCCGGCTTGTACAAGACAGAGCGTATCATCGAGTCACCACAGCGTGCCGAGATCGACGTGGCTAACCGCCCCGTGTTGAACTTCTGCGCCAACAACTACCTTGGTCTTTCAGACAATCAGCGACTTATCGACGCAGCTAAGAAGGCTATGGACGAGCGTGGCTTCGGTATGTCATCAGTACGCTTCATCTGCGGCTGCCAGGACATGCACAAGGAGCTCGAGAAGGCTATCGCCGACTACTTTGGCACTGAGGATACTATCCTCTACGCAGCATGCTTCGACGCTAACGGTGGTGTATTCGAGCCATTGTTCACTGCCGAGGATGCTATCATCTCGGATGCTTTGAACCACGCATCTATCATCGACGGCGTACGTCTTTGCAAGGCTCAGCGCTACCGCTACGCTAATGCCGACATGGCAGAGCTCGAGGAGTGCTTGAAGCAGGCTCAGGCTCAGCGCTTCCGCATCATCGTTACCGACGGTGTATTCTCTATGGATGGTAACGCAGCTCCACTCGACAAGATTTGCGAGTTGGCAGAGAAGTACGATGCTCTTGTAATGGTTGACGAGTGCCACTCAGCAGGTGTCTTGGGTAAGACCGGTCGTGGTATCACCGAGCTCTACGATCTTCGTGGCAAGGTAGATATCCTCACTGGTACCCTCGGCAAGGCATTTGGTGGTGCTGTTGGTGGTTTCACAACAGGTCGCAAGGAGATCGTCGACATGCTCCGTCAGCGCTCACGTCCTTACCTCTTCTCGAACTCACTTCCACCAGCAGTTGTTGGTGCATCTATCGAGATGTTCAAGATGTTGGAGGAGAGCGACAAGCTTCACGATCAGCTCGTTGCTAACGTTGAGCACTTCCGCACCAAGATGATTGCTGCAGGCTTCGACATTAAGCCTACACAGTCGGCTATCTGCGCTGTTATGCTCTACGATGCTAAGCTTTCGCAGGACTTCGCTGCCGAGCTCCAGCAGGAGGGTGTATTCGTAACAGGTTTCTACTACCCAGTAGTTCCAAAGGGTCAGGCACGTATTCGTGTTCAGGTATCTGCAGGTCACACTACTGAGCAGCTTGACCGTTGCGTTGAGGCGTTTGTTAAGGTTGGTCGTAAACTTGGCGTCCTCAAGTAATTTTCGACCATAAGGTCGCATCTGTGACACATCCCCAAAAGTAAGAGACCTCGGGCTGTACGCTATAGTACTATCCCGAGGTCTCCTCTTTTGTGATGCACCACATCTACGACCTTCTAATCAAAAATTGGGTCGGGAGTGGTTTCGGGGAGTTTCAGGGAAGATGGGGACGATGGGGACGATGGGGAACATGGGGATTTTGGGGATTATTAACCTTAAATTCCCCAGCATCCCCAGTTTCCCCAGTCTAGGACCTTTAGGACCATTAGGATCATTACGAGGTCGGGTATCAGCGTTGTCCGTGGCGTCTTAATTGTCCTAATCTCTCTACTCTCTCTGAATCCTTCAAATCGCTTGACCTTTCTTCACCCCAGCACCAAATAATTTATGCAACATCACCATATTTCAAATAAATGTGGTATCTTTGTAGTATTATAATTGATAGTGTATTAACATTTTAATCCAAGATACTATGTCGGTGATAAGGCTAACTAAAGAGTTTACATTCGAGGCAGCACACATGCTTGAAGGCTACGATGGACTATGTCGTGAGATTCACGGTCATTCATACCGCCTTTTTGTCACAATCAAAGGCGAGCCTATAAGCGACCCTGAGTCGCCAAAATTGGGCATGGTGATGGACTTTGGTGTGCTCAAACGTATTGTAAACGAGCAGATTGTCGATCGACTCGACCACTCGTTCATGATGCGCAACACGCTCTCTGCCGAGCAAGTGGCAACAACCCTAGGATACCGCTTCTCGAAGATCGTACTTACCGACTACCAGCCTACGTGCGAGAATATGCTTGCCGACTTTGCCGAGCGACTCCTCGGCGCACTACCCGATGATATTGAGCTACACTCGCTGCGCCTTCACGAGACCGCAACATCGTATGCCGAATGGCACGCCTCGGACAACTTTTAAACTCCTCACACGATGACTAAACGACTCTTCCTCATAGATGCCTATGCGCTGATATACAAGTATTACTACGCCTTCATGGGACGCCCTATGCGCAACCGCAATGGGCTCAATACTTCGGTAGTATTTGGTTTCACAAAGTTTCTGCGCGACCTACTTAAGCGAGAGAAGCCCGACCTTATTGGCGTTGCATTTGACCCTCCAGGGGGTAGTTTCCGTGGCGACATATTCCCTGAATATAAGGCTAACCGCCCACCTACACCCGAAGATATAAAACTCTCAGTGCCATACGTAAAGCGACTGTTGGAGGCTATGTGCATACCTATTCTCGAGGTTAAGGGCTACGAGGCTGACGACGTGATAGGCACACTGGCAAAAAAGGGTACAAAGGCTGGCTACGAGGTATTCATGGTGACTCCCGATAAGGACTACGGACAACTCGTAGATGAGCAGTGCAAAATATATACGCAAAAGGGCGACAATATCGTTATCGTCGACAAGGCGGCAATTAAGGAGAAATATGGCTTTGCCGATCCGCAACTTGTACGCGACATGCTCGCCTTGTGGGGCGACACCTCAGATAATATTCCAGGAGTACCGGGCATTGGCGAGAAGGGAGCATGCAAACTTATAAATAGCTATGGCTCAGTAGAAGACATCCTGGAAAATATAGATGCGATTGGCGGCAAGACAGCCAAAAATATCGCAGAGTGGGGCGACAAGCTACGTCTGGCAAAGGAGCTCACCACGATATGTCTCGATGTGCCCATAGAGTTTGACGAGGCGTCGCTTAAGATGTGCTGCCCTCGATATACCGACCTTCGCGCACTTTACACCGAGCTTAACTTCTCATCATTTCTCCACGACTTGGAGAATGTGGCGCCTCTTGAGGTTGAGAGTGGTGCACCACGTCAGGAGCCACAGATACAGCTCCAAGAGGTGGCACGTGCCAAATCCGAGGCCAAGCGCCGCGCAAAGCTCGAGGGTCAGGGCGACCTCTTTGCAGTGGTGGAGAGTGAGCCAGTGGCATCTGTTACGGAGGCTAATACTCAAATAACAGAGGGTGAGCTGAGTGGCGAGATGCGCAACATCTCAAATACAGAACATCACTACCACATCATCTATACAGCAGACGAGCTACGCGCCCTCTGCGACAAGCTCTCGCAATATGCTGAGATATGTTTCGACACTGAGACAACGGGGCTTAGTGCCGTAGATAGCCACATCGTGGGTATCTCATTGGCCGTAGAGCCACACGAGGCATGGTACGTGCCTTTTAGCGCATCAAACAAAGAGAGCTATGTTGAGATACTGCGCCCCATGATGGAGAATAAGTTCATCACGAAGATAGGACAGAATATTAAGTTTGACATCATGGTGCTCCGCCGCCTAGGTATCGAGGTGCGCGGCAGAAAGATTGATACCATGCTACTCCACTACTTGGTAGATACCGAGTCTCGCCACAACATGAACTTCTTGGCGGAAAGCTACCTCAACTACACCCCCATAGCCATCGAAACACTTATTGGCAAGGGAGCTAAGCAGCTCACCATGGATCTTGTGGGTCTTGAGCGCATTGCTGAGTATGCAGCCGAAGATGCCGACATCACACTTCAGCTCAAGACAAAGCTATATGATGAGGTGGAGAAATTAGGCATGATGGAGCTATACAACCGCATAGAGGAGCCTATGATAGACATCCTTGCAGACATTGAGCTCACGGGTGTTAAGATCAATTGTGAGGCACTCAACAGCTATGCCAAGGAGCTTCGCACGCTACTCAATAGACTTGAGGATGAGGTGCGCGCAATGGCAGACGAGCCTACGCTAAACATAAACTCCTCACGACAACTCGGCGAGGTGCTCTTTGCCAAGTTACGTATCGCTGCAAAGCCCAAGATGACCAAGACAAAGCAGTTTTCGACCGATGAGGAGTACTTGCAAACATTTGCCCACGACTTCCCAATAGTTGGCAAAATCCTCGAGTACAGAGGTGTCAAGAAACTGTTATCGACATATGTCGAGGCACTACCAGAGCTTGTAAGTCACACCACAGGGAAGATACATACATCATACAATCAGGCTGTTACAGCCACTGGTCGACTATCGTCGACAAACCCCAACTTGCAGAATATACCTATCCGCGACGATCTCGGCAAACCAATACGAGCAGCCTTCATCCCATCGGACAAGGATCATACATTGGTCGCTGCCGACTACTCGCAGATAGAGCTACGACTCATGGCACATCTGAGTGGCGATGAGTCACTTATCGAGGCATTCCGCCTAAACGAAGATATCCACTCGGCAACCGCGGCACGCCTATATCACAAGCCCACAACCGAGGTAACACAGGCAGAACGACGTAGCGCCAAGACCGCCAACTTTGGTATTATCTACGGCATCTCGGCATTTGGTTTAGCACAACGCCTGGAGATACCCAACCGCGAGGCTAAAGATCTTATCGACAACTACTTCAATAGCTATCCAGGCATTAAGGGCTACATGGATAGCGCCATAGCTAAAGCAGCAACTGATGGCTACGTTGAGACAATGTTTGGACGTAGGCGTATACTTCGCGACATAACATCGTCGAATCGTACGGTACGAGGTCTTGCCGAGCGCAATGCCATAAATGCCCCCATACAGGGCTCTGCTGCTGATATTATGAAGCTGGCAATGATTGAAATAGCACGCCGATTCAAGCAAGAGGGTATCTTATCGAAGATGATCATGCAGGTGCACGATGAGGTGGTCATAGATACGCGTCACGACGAGCTGGAGCGCGTTAAACGTATAGTGAAAGAGGCAATGGAGAGTGTGGCGTCGCTCAGCATACCACTTACGGCAGAGGTTAATAGCGGCGAGAATTGGCTTGACGCACATTAATATAGCACGATGAAGATTAGAAATTTGGCACTTGCCGCCATCACTTTGATGGTATGTATTGGATGTGTCTCTTATGACTCAGAGTATGGTAACTCATCAAACAAGATACGTATATCCATCGCTCCAACAATAGAACAAACAGCGCTCAAGCCAGAGTTCGTTGTGGGCGATAGCGTAGGTGTCTTTGCGATAAACTATAGTAACGGAAGCCCAGAAAATATCACAACATCTGGTAATCAAGCCGATAACATCAAATTCAGTAGTACTACAAAGGGGTGGCAGTCGAGCACTCCTGCATACTACCTCAACAAGAGGACACCTGTAGATATTATCTGCTACTATCCCTACATGGTTATTACCAGCATCAACAATCAATACTTCTCTGTCGAGAGTGACCAGACGAGTGGGTATGAGCAGTCAACCCTAGCATGGGGGAAGGCACATAAAATTAGTCCAAAGAGTGGCTCTGTGCCAATCGCACTTAAGCCACTAACATCGCTGGTCCGCCTAACGCTGATCGAGGGTGATGGCTGGGCGGCAGGCGAGTGGGAGAAGATCAACAAAGAGGTAAGCGTAGTAAACACCATTAGAGAGCTGATAGTTGACATCAACACAGGCGAGATCAAGACACCTCAAGATGGTAGTCCCTCAAATATCGCAGCATACTACGATGGCGAAAACTTCGTAGCTAGCGTTGTGCCTCAGAGCATTAATGCCACGACACGTCTATTCACAGTCAAATTAGGAGAACAACGATATGAATATACGCTCGACGCAGAGATCACTTTTGCATCGGGCGAGGTGTATAGCTTCGAGATGAGGGTTAATAAGGGGGATACACTATCTGAGAGCGAAAAGCTCAGGGGCACGGTGATAGGCACACGCTACTCTGTAGACTACTCAACAGGTGAGCGCAGTGAGACGATAAATGGCAAGAATAATCTCTTCGATGGCGACTTCGAGACCTTCTTTGCATCGTACGACGGTTCGAAGACATGGGTGGGTCTGGACCTAGGCGAACCCCACGTGATCACTCGTCTGGGCTACTCGCCTCGTATCACACAGCCCGCGCGCATAGTAACAGCAGTAATCGAGGGTGCAAACAATGCCGACTTTAGCGATGCCATACCTATGTATATAATAAAGGAGTCGGCAGAGGAGCGCGTGATGACCTACGCAGATATCAGATGTTCGCGAGGCTTTAGGTATGTGCGCTATGTCACCCCCAATGACAAACGATGCAACCTCGCCGAACTGGAGTTCTATGGCTATCCCTCATCAGGTAACGACTCACAACTATATCAGTTGACAAACCTACCAACGGTGGTTATCAACACAGCCAACGCCGAGGAGATTACATCAAAGGAGATCGAAATCACTAGTACGGTATACATCATCTCGCAGGATGGTACACACCTACTATGTGATAGGCAAACAGGCGTACGCGGACGAGGTAATGCTAGTTGGGACTTTCCCAAAAAACCATATCGTCTGAAGTTCAGCGAGAAGCGCAGCCCTCTCGGAGCACCCGCCGAGGCAAAAAAGTGGACGCTCCTAAGCAACTATGGCGATAAGACACTAATGCGCAATATCCTAGCCTTCGAGGTTAGCCGCCGCCTAAAAATGGCATATACCCCATTCTGCCAGCCTGTTGATCTGATCGTAAATGGCGAATATCGTGGCTGCTACCAGCTATGCGATCAGATAGATGTGCGTGAAAATCGTGTGGACATCACCGAAATGGATGTTACAGATAACACAGGCATAAATCTCCAAGGTGGATATCTCATCGAGATAGATGCATATGCCTATAACGAGGCAAAATACTTCTACTCGCAGCGAGGAACACCAGTAACCATCAAGTCACCAGACAACGATAAGATAACCACAGAACAACAGGCATACATCGAGAATTTCTTCAACACGATGGAGGCCTCGATTTTTGACCCTAACTACACCGATCCCACAAGCGGCTACCGCAAATATCTCGACCTCGATAGCTTCCTGCGCCACTTTATTATAGGTGAATTTACAGGTAATACAGATACTTACTGGAGCGTATACATGTATAAAGACCGCACAGATGATAAGCTACACGTGGGTCCAGTGTGGGACTACGATCTGGCATTCGAGAATGATGTGCGCACCTACCCTATCAACTCACTTAACAACTACATCTTCGCCGATAAAGGCTCTGTTGCGAGCGCCACGGTATATGACATGGTATATCGCATCGTCTGCCAGGATAGTGCAGCACAAGAGGAACTTAAGCGCATATGGCAGGAGGCCAAGCAGGGCGGCATAGAGGTAACCTCGCTGCTCAACTACATAGATGAGACCGCCGCACTGCTTGAAGAGTCACAGAGGCTTAACTTTAAGCGTTGGCAAATTCTATATCAGCAAGTCCACCAAAACTTCCAAGCACTCGGTTCGTATGAGGCCGAGGTGGAAACCATCAGAGGATATATCGAGGAACGAGTCGATGCACTAGATAGACTTATCAATAGATAAAAACCAATACATATTGATGTTTTCTCTCTGCTAACAGCAATTGATTAGCAGAGAGAAAATGTGTAAAATGGTCTATTTTTGCACATATAGAGTAAGTTGTTAGAATAATGGACTAATTAGCATTGTATTTTTACAATATTATATCTATATTTGCATTAGATAAGATGATCAAGGTATGGAAAAAGATATATTTGAACGGAGTCAGCATGATAGTACTCAACAGACTCATATGGAGCAGATCATTAGGCGAATTTTGAGCGAATATAGTATAGGCTCGGAACTCGACGAGATTGACGCCGAGAGATTAGAACGAGCAGTCATAGATGGAGTGATGTACAATCTCTCTATTGAAGAGCTATCGGATAGATGTTGTTGTTCGCTATCCACATTCAAACGTCGCTTTCACAAGCACTTCAACATATCACCACATAGATGGATACTACTCTGCCGTCTAAAACTCACCAAAGAGCTACTCACCTCGACTGATGGGTCGATTGCCGATATCGCCATGCAGTGCGGCTTCGTCAATAACTCACACTTCATTGCAACATTCCGCCGCTACTACAACATAACACCGCTGAAGTATCGTCGGAGTGTAACCACAAACATCGAGCCAAATAAATAGTAGAGAGAGGTTATTAGTAAAATTTGAGGCTGACTAAACAGGTAATTTAGTCAGCCTCAAATAGTTCATGGAGTGGATGAAAAGATCAAATTGCAAACCTTAAAGCTCACGTCTATTCATCAGTGCGTGAGTGATTGTTAGCTCATCTACATACTCTAGCTCATCGCCAAAGCCAATACCACGTGCGATGGTAGAGATCTTGACATCAGGGAAATTCTTAAGACGGCTCATAAGATAGAAGAGCGTGGTTTCACCCTCGACAGAGGTAGAAATGGCAATGATTACCTCCTTAACCTCTCCTGTTAAGAGCTTGTCACACAGCAGATCAATCTTAAGGTCAGAGGGACCAATGCCCTGCATCGGAGAGATAACCCCACCAAGAACATGATAAAGTCCGTGATACTGACCAGTATTCTCTATTGATAGAAGATCACCAACCTGCTCAACAACACATATTGTCGAGCGATCACGACGCTGATCACTACATATCGGGCATAGCGCCTCATCAGAGAGGTTATTACAACTGCGACAGTAGCGTATATCGTTACGGAAGTGAGAGATGCTTGACGAGAGCGAATCGACAACCTCTGGCTCCATCTTAAGAATATGCATGGCTAGTCGTAGTGCCGTACGACGACCTATACCCGGGAGGCGCTGCAGTTCTGAGGTAACGTTATCAAGTAGCTTAGACATAGCATTCAACTATAAGCGCTCAATACTCTTAGTGGCAATCCACCCCTTCTCACCATCGGCAAAGCATATCTCACTCCAATCGCCGTGCTCACGAAGAATTTCGACGGTGACACCCTGCGAGGGTTGGCGAATAACCTTAGAGCTATAGTCTGGCGAGGCATGTACTGAGACAACGTCGCTAGAGATAACAACAGAAGTTTTACTATCCTCAAGAAGTGAGCGCTGTGAGAGCGAGAAGATGGTTGAAAAAACAAAGAGAAAGAGCGAAGCTATAGCCACAAAGAAAGAGATCTTTCTTAAGATAATATGCTGAGATAGGAGGTAAAGAAGCATTAGGCAAAGAGTTGTAACAAACAGTATAACAGAGAGTGTTGCCCAGCCATTAGAGCTCATAATGCCACTAATCGTCGACCACATAGAGCTGAGAACACCTTCGGGCAGCGACTCTGCATCATTAGTATAATCGATGGCTATATCAAGATTATAGCGTGCATCTTCCATCGTGGGATCGAGTCTCAAGGCTCGACGATAGTTGAGTATAGCACGACCAAGCTCACCATTGCTGAATGGTATCTCCTGCTGCTCGCCGAGTTTAAAGTAGGCGTTTGCTAGGTTATAGTAGAGCTCTGCATTGGCATATCCAAGTTGTGCCACATGCTCCAGCGCATCACACGCCACCTGGTACTCCTTAGCCGAATAGGCATCAAGACCTCTCTGCCACTCATTCTCAGCCTCACCTGTGTGATCCGAGCCATAACAGAGATCTACGCCGAGGAGTGCAACTACAAGCATCAATACCCTAAAGAAACCCTTGTATATATACATAATCAAAAAAGTTCAAACAGTAATTAACGTTTTACCACCGACTCAATCTTCGATATCACCGATAGAGCATCATCATATACTTCGCGCATATCACCCTCAGCAGATGGAGCATACTGAGCCTCATCGGCGCGAGAAATAATCTCGCAGAAGAGCTCAGCATCAGCCGCCGATACGCCACGACGATACAACTCCTCGCGAATTGTCTCCTTCGTAAGACTCGATTGAGGGATATTAAACTTATCTCCGATATATCCCCACATCGCACGTAGCATCTCACTATAGAATGCATGTTGCTCTCCAAGCTCCATAGAGTGTTGAGCCATGCGTAGTCGCTGAATTGCAACCTTATCTGCCTGACGCATGCGTCGAGCTACAATGTTGCGATTCTGAAGTATGCGCTTACGCATAACGACATATACGACTATGAACAACGATAGCGCCGCAACCATTATCAGCCAGTAGGCAGGTGAAAAGATAAACAATGACGCCGAGCGATGAGAGAGATCTCCGGTGTGAATAAATCGAATGTCTCTATCTAACTGTTTCATACGACCACCATAGTCGCGATACGCAGAGCGCTCCTCGGAGCTCGATTGAATCGATCCATCGTCGGTCACGGTGATTGTGAAACTCTCGGTCGAAAGGCTCTTATACTGCTTTGTATCAAGGTCAAAATAGCTGAAGACAATTGGCGAGATGGTATATTCACCAGCGGCACGCGCCACGAAGGGGTAGCTATATGTTATACTACCAGAGGCTCCAGAAGTCGAAGTGCGAAGATTGTCAGTAATCTTCGTATCGTAAATTTCAAACGACTCGGGCAAAGATATGCGTGGAGCGGTGATAAACTTGAGATTACCACTACCCGTGATTGTTATTGTGATCTCGTTAGAGCTGTTGGCACTCATCGTAGCCTCGGGCGCAATGCTCGACATCGAAAACTCACCTACAGCCCCACTAAATGATGCTGGTGCACCATCAGGGAACTCTTTAACTCTTACTGTAGTGGGTGCAGAGCGTAGCTTACGGTTCACCAAACTCACATGACGACCACCATGGAAGATGCTACGAGGGCTATTGTCGTGGGTAACCATCTGAACTACAACGTCAAGCTCAGCAGGGGTGATGGTAAGCTCGCCAGTACGCTGTGGGGCAACTATATACTCAGCTAAACGATAGGTATCGTATACTCGACCATTATATTCGGCACGCGAACGCTCACTCTGCGATGGTATCTCCTGAGTCCAGAAATCATTGAAAATTGGTAGATCGACACCATGGATGTCAGGATAGCCTACACGAGTATACAACATAAGCGTTGCCGTAAGAGCCTCCCCCTTATATACCTCATTCTTCGATGTCTTGAGCACAATGAAGATATCCTCTGACGAGATGCTACTATCCGCCTTTTTCTGTTTGTTGGCTCCTGACGGAGATGACTTCTGAATATTATTATTTGCTTCAGACTGAGGCTGTTGACGTGATGCAGCACTCTCGTCTATTACTTCGATGGCTATGCTCTTCGTTGTGTACTTCTTACCATCAACAACAATAGATGCTGGAGCAATGGTGTGCTTACCGGCAGAATGGGGCTTAAGCACAAACGTATATGTGCGGTTGTAGCTAGAGGTCTGATGACCATTTATCCACTGAACATTCATGCCCGTAGATATCGCTGGTCCCGCAATAATATTAAAACCTTCGAACGTGGGTGCTTGGAAGGTGCTATCGCTGTCGGGTTCTTTGTTTACCGAGAACTGCACCTGAACACGCTCACTCATCGACACCAATAGTGGTGCATCAACCGTAAAGGTAACCTGCGCCCACGACGTCCATGATATTGTGAGCGTCAGCAGCAGCAGTAGTAAATGACGTAATCGAATCATACAAAACAATCTTAACTCTCCGATATTTCTTTAACGCCTCGGTCAGGCGTTTTATTGTTAGCCTCATGATGTGGGGCGAGGCTGTAGGTTTTCATGAGGAGTAGAGTATTTAGGAAATTTAGTGAATATCATGTACACTAACCTCCTTAAACTCTCTAATTTCCTACTCTTCCAAAAAATTAAAATTGGAGAGCGGGTTGGTTTGACGGCTTATCGCCGCTTGCGAAACCGCAGCATACTTAGCGCATGTAAGCATCACGCAAGCAGAAATAAAGCCGAAGGAACCTCGCTACCAAAAGCATAATTAAAATTGGAGAGTGGGGTTAGTTTGACGGCTTGTCGCCGCTTGCGAAACCGCAGCATACTTAGCGTATGTGAGGATTTCGCAAGCAAGCAAGACGCCGAAATAACCTCGCTATACAATTTTAATGAGCGAAGTCGGCAAAGAAATCATTACCCTTATCATCAACGATGATGAAGGCAGGGAAGTTCTCAACATATATCTTACGTACAGCCTCCATGCCAAGCTCCTCGAAGTCGACAACCTCAACGCTCTTAATAGAGTTCTTAGCGAGGATTGCTGCAGGACCACCGATAGAGCCGAGGTAGAAGCCACCGTTGTTCTTACAAGCGTCGGTAACCTGCTGTGAGCGGTTGCCCTTAGCCACCATAACCATAGAGCCACCAGCCTTCTGGAAGAGGTCTACGTATGAGTCCATACGACCTGCTGTAGTAGGACCAAAGGAGCCAGATGCCATGCCTGCGGGAGTCTTAGCAGGACCTGCGTAGTATACAGGGTGCTTCTTGAAGTACTCTGGCATAGGCTTGCCCTCGTCGAGCATCTGCTTGATGCGAGCGTGAGCGATATCACGAGCAACAACCAACGTACCCTTAAGGTTAAGGCGTGTCTTGATAGGATACTGAGACAGTATCTCACGCACCTTATCCATACCCTCGTCGAGGTCGATATCTACGGCAGGCGACATTGCAGGTGCCTGGGCAGGAAGGAAGCGTGCAGGATTCTTCTCGAGCTGCTCAAGGAAGATACCATCAGGAGTGATCTTAGCCTTGATGTTACGGTCAGCAGAGCAGCTTACGCCGATAGCCACAGGGCATGATGCAGCGTGACGTGGAGCACGGATCACGCGAACGTCGTGAACATAGTACTTGCCACCAAACTGTGCACCGAGGCCTATCTCCTGGCATATCTTCTCCACCTTAGCCTCCCACTCGAGGTCGCGGAAGCAGCGACCACCCTCATTACCAGATGTTGGCAGCTCGTCGAGATAGCCTGCCGAAGCCTTCTTTACGGTCGAGAGACACATCTCTGCCGATGTACCACCGATACATATTGCAAGGTGGTAGGGAGGACATGCCGAGGTACCAAGGTCGAGGATATGCTCCTTGATGAACTTGGTCAATGACTCCTCGTTGAGAAGTGCCTTAGTCTGCTGATAGAGGAAGGTCTTATTTGCTGAGCCACCACCCTTGGTGATGAACAAAAACTCATACTCCATGCCTGGATGACCTGCGTAGATGTCGATCTGTGCTGGGAGGTTAGTTGCTGAGTTCTTCTCCTCGGTCATGGTAAATGGCACAACCTGAGAGTAGCGCAAGTTACGCTCCTTATATGTCTCGTATACACCGCGCGAGATGCACTCAGCGTCGTTTGCGCCGGTATATACATCCTCGCCCTTATGTCCAATGCAGATAGCAGTACCTGTATCCTGACATGTAGGCAACTCGCCCTCGGCAGCTACGCACTGGTTCATAAGCATGGTGTAGGCAACAAACTTGTCGTTGTCGGTAGCTTCGGGGTCCTCGAGGATGTTTGCCAACTTCTGGAGGTGTGAGGCACGCAAGTAGAACGACACGTCGCTATATGCCTCCTTAGCCAAAAGCTCAAGACCCTTAGGATCAACCTTCAAAATCTTACGTCCGTCGCACTCTACAACCTTTACATAATCCTTCGTGAGAAGGCGATACTCCGTCTTATCCTGCTGGATAGGAAACGGTTCTTGATAGATAAAATCAGCCATAATAGTCTTTATTTAGTCTCTAGTTGTTTGTGTTTTCTGTAACTGGGGTGATGGAGATAATCTCTAGATTCTCACCATCAACTGCATCAAAGTTAGCATCATTAATCTTCAATCTAAACTCCTCCTCGGCAGATACAACCTCGGGGGCTTGTTGCGGAGTGTAACTACGCACAAAATCTACGATACCGAAGACAAAGACTACAGATACTAACACGGGGCATACGTAGCGGAGCAGAAAGCGGATAACAGGATATGTCGCGAGGTCAACACCTCCCTCGGCAGTAAGCTCTGCCTTCATATCCTCCTTCTTCCAAACCCAGCCTACAAATATTGCCGTAAGAATACCAAGTAATGGCAGCATCACGATAGCGGTGAAGTTATCGAGCAGAGCAAATATATTCATACCCAGCACCTTAATACCACTCCAGTCGCCCAACGACAATGAGCAGATGGTGGCAAGCACAAGGGCGATGATTGTTACAAGCCATGCGCTCTTACCACGTGACATGCCACGCTTCTCCACGAAGTATGAGGTTACGGCCTCGTGCATAGATATTGTCGATGATAGTGCAGCAAGACCCAAGAGCAAGAAGAAGAGCATTGCCCAGATGTTACCCGCAGGCATTTCCGAGAAGACCTTAGGCATAGCGACAAAGGCTAGCTGCATGCCACTCTGGTCCTCAACGCCTGCCGAGAAGATGATAACAGCTGCGGTGAGCGCCACAATGGTGTCGAGCGACACCACGCTGATTGCCGTGCCCGCAATCTTGGTACCCTCCTTGAAGTATGAGCCATAGATAAGCATAGCGCCCATGCCGATGGATAGCGTGAAGAATGCCTGACCCATAGCATCAAGGAAGGTCTTGCCCGTAACCTTCGAGAAGTCGGGGGTAAAGACATTGCCCAACGCCTCACGACCTTCAGGCAACCACAACGAGTAGACTGCCAGGACGATAAGGATGACAAACAAGAGGGGCATCATGATTTTTGAGGCCTTCTCGATACCGCCCTGCACGCCACCAACGATGATAAAGTGGTTGGCAAAGATGAACAGGTAGGCGAAGATGAGAGGCTTCCATGTTGCGGTAGTAAAGTCGGTGAAAAAGGCTCCAAAGTCGCCACCGAGGCTATTTGTAGCCGATGAGATGGCGTAGTTGAGTGTCCAGCCCGAGATTACAAAGTAGTAGCCCATGATGAGGGTTACCGAGATAAGTCCCATAGCACCAAGCCAGCCCCAGCCACGACGTATCTTCGAGAATGCGTCGATAGGGTTACACTTTGAGTTATGACCTACCGAGAACTCGGCAATGAGCAGTGGCAGTCCCAAGAAGAGGATGCATCCTAAGTAGGTGAGAATGAATGCGCCACCACATGCTCTGAGGTAATGTATGGGAAGCGCCATATGTTGCCCAGACCTATTGC
>X129_Alpine_Ibex__coassemble_27_pt1 | contig 17356 bp, 15 predicted proteins | sample X129_Alpine_Ibex__metabat2_low_PE_004 | metagenome-assembled genome bin X129_Alpine_Ibex
TTGCCTCAAATTTTTTCGTAGGTAGGTTGCGCACTACACCCCTAAAGGCAAACACAACATGCCTACATTTAGTAAATTACTAAACCAATAACATTATGCTTAACATAATACTTTTCGGTGCTCCGGGTTGCGGCAAGGGTACACAGGCACAGCGCCTTGCAGAGCACTACGACCTACACCACATCTCTACAGGCGAGGTTATCCGCTCGGAGATAGCGCGCGGCACAGAACTCGGTCGCAGCATGGAGGGTTACATTTCTCGTGGCGAGCTCGCCCCAGACTCAATCGTCGTAGAGATGGTACGCGACTACATGCGCACACACTCGGACAAGGGTTGTATTTTTGACGGCTTCCCACGCACCACAGCACAGGCCGAGATCTTCGACACAATGCTTGCAGAGATCGGCTCGCAGGTAGACGTGATGATATTCATGGATGTACCCGAGGAGGAGCTTGTCAAGCGTATCCTACTCCGCGGCAAGGACTCAGGACGTAAGGATGATGCTTCGGAGGAGGTTATACGCAACCGAATAGAGGTTTACCGCCAGCAGACAGCTATCGTTGCCGACTACTACACCAAGCAACAAAAGTATGCCGAGATCGATGGTTTAGGCACTATGGACGAGGTATTTGAGCGCCTCTGCAAGGTTATTAACCAGAAGCACTAATAGGTCAACACTCACGCAAATTAAGCGAGTCGGAACGCAATAACGTACGGCTCGCTTGAGTTATATATGTAGCAATGAGACTTATAATTGCCATACTATCTCTTTCACTTAGCCTCATAGTAAATGTCGAGGCTAAGACATATCGTGTACAGGATATCGAAAACGTACAGACGAAAGATCGCACACACTTTGTCACAAACCCCGATGGAATACTCTCGGCAGAGGCTGTTACCACACTCGACTCGCTATGCTACTCGCTACGTCATAGAGGTATTGCCCAGGTAGCTATCGTAGCTGTCGACGATATTAGACAACCATCTGATCCACACGACTTTGCGATGAAATTATTCGAGAGTTGGGGCGTGGGTAACGAGGAGCGTGACAATGGACTAGGCATTCTGCTGGTAGAGAATCAGCACGAGATACGCTTCGTGACAGGTTATGGTATCGAGGCAGAGCTTACCGATGCTATGTGCGTGCGTATACAGCGCAACTACATGCTACCCCACTTTCGCGATGGAGACTACTCGCGAGGCATGGTCGAGGGTCTACGTGCCATAGATACACTACTCACAGGGGGCGAACTCGATCAAGGACTTATCGACGACTACAAGGAGGATGAAGGTGATGATATCATCTTTGCCATAATCCTTGTGGTGCTGATGATAGTATTACCCATAACGCTGCTTATCGTCCACGAACGCCAGATGTCGAAGTGTCCTAACTGCGGCAAGCATGGACTTAAGGTTAAGCAGCGCATAGTTACCAAGAACACCCCACGTGTACGTATCACCGTAGAGCACCTCGTATGTTCATACTGCGGCGCGGAGCATAAACGTACAAAGCAGGAGGATAAGCCTACTGGAGGTGGAGGACCCATAATCTTCGGTGGCGGAGGTTTCGGCGGAGGGTCATTTGGCGGCGGATCGTTTGGCGGTGGCTTTGGTGGCGGCTCATTCGGTGGCGGCGGTGGCGGCTCACGATGGTAAACTAGGATTGAGAGAAAGAGCGAATTACAAATAACAACAAAAGTATAATAGTATGAAAAACAAGAGTTTATGGATTATCCTCGGCATCGTTGCCGTGGTTGCTGTATGGGCCGTATCGGGCTACAATGGATTGGTAAGCCACGAGGAGAGCGTAGACCAGACATGGGCAAACGTTCAGAGTGCATACCAGCGTCGTGCAGACCTTATCCCCAACCTAGTAAACACAGTGAAGGGATATGCCGAGCATGAGCAAGAGACACTTAAGGCAGTGACTGAGGCGCGTGCCAACGCCACGTCGATAAATATCGACGCCTCGACAGCAACGCCTGAGGAGTTCGCAGCATGGGCTAAGGCACAACAGGAGGTAGGCTCGGCACTGGGACGCCTTATCGCCGTATCTGAGTCGTACCCCACACTCAAGGCTAACGAGAATTTCCGCGATCTTCAGTCGCAGCTCGAGGGCACTGAAAACCGCATTAAAACAGAGCGCGACCGCTACAACGAGGCGGTGAAGGGTTACAACGTGAAGATACGTCGCTTCCCAACCAACATTTTGGCTAGCATCTTCGGCTTTGAGCGTCGCTCGATGTTCGAGGCAAGCGAGGGTGCTGACCAAGCACCAGTAGTAGAGTTTTAGCCGTTTAAACTAAAAAATGTAAGGGTGACTACAACGTAGTCGCCTTTTTTGTTGTAAATATACTTTTAAAATCGTATCTTTGCCTAATACTTATAAAAACCGTACAACACAACATATTATGGCTACCCCACGCAGAATGATTCAGCAGACCGTAATGGCAATCGTAGCACTCCTCAGCGTAACATCGACATACGCACAGGAGAAGATCACACGTGCAGAGTATATCAATAGGTGGGCAGATGTTGCCATCGAGCATATGGAGGTATATGGCATCCCAGCAAGCATAACCATGGCACAAGCGATACTTGAGTCGGGATCGGGAAATAGCCGTTTGGCACGCCAGGCGAATAACCACTTCGGCATCAAGTGCGGTAACAACTGGGAGGGTGAGGTAATATACCACGATGACGATGAGAAGGGAGAGTGCTTCAGAGCCTACTCCTCGGCAGATGAGTCCTTTGCCGACCACGCCGAGTTCCTTCATACACGCACACGCTATGACTTCCTATTCGACTACGCCCCAGACGACTACACCAGCTGGGCTAAGGGGCTTAAGCAGGCAGGATATGCCACCTCACCGACATATGCCGAGGGGCTCATAAAGATTATTGAGGAGGAGTCGCTATATCTACTAGATCGCAAAGATGGTCGTAAACATTACAACGACTATCTAGCACAAAGGTATGGTATCGCAGCACCTACAAAGGATAAGGATGATGAGTCTCGACCTACACCTCCGGCAAGCCACGTAGGCAAGGATCAGACGCTGGCATATGCCGACAGAGGTATCGACCCAAATAACTTCCGAATAACGATAAACTCGCACTTCGGCTATAACGTATATCTCACCAATGGTGCAAACTATATCATTGCACGCCAGGGAGATAGCTACAAATCGTTGGGCAAGCTCTTCGAGATACCTCACCAGCTGTTACGCAAGTTCAACGACGCCACAAAGGAGGATGAGCTAAGCGAAGGCGACATAGTGTATATCGAGCGCAAGGCATCGCGCTGGCGCGGCGACAACCTCCTACACCGTGTGAGCAAGGGCGAGGACCTACGACTCATAGCACAGATATATGGCGTGCGTCTAAAGGCTCTGCGCAAGCTAAACAAATTGGATAGCAAGGCATCAATAGCTGTTGACGACACAATTAGACTAAGATAACCAATAAACAGATATATATGAGCACATTACGAGAAAAAATACTTGAGTCGATAGTTAAGAAATCGACGCTCAAGCAGCAGATATTCGACAACACCTTCTCCACCTTCAACGACCTCAAGGAGACACTCTTCGAGATGGCGTCGGAGATTGACGACGAGCTCGATGGTAAGCTCGACCGTCGTGTGCGCATCGAGTACCGCGATCGTGGTAAGTTTGAGGCACAGCTACAGGTTGCTAGCGACATTCTGATATTCCAAATGCATACCGACATCTTTGCATTTGACTCGAACCACATCATCTGGCAGAACAACTATCTGCAACAGGATCGCGACAACTCGTACATAGGCGTGATCAACATCTACAACTTCCTATCTGACTCGCTGAAGTATAACCGTAGTGCCGACGAGGGATATCTCATCGGACGTATCTTCATTAACCGCGAGAAGTGCTTCTGGGTCGAGGGCAAGCGTCAGACACTGGTGCGACCTATGGGCTTTGGCAGCCGCAAGATTGACCGCGAGGCACTCGTAACAATCATAGAGACAGCGATCAACTACTCGCTTAACTTCGACCTGCTGATGCCTCCATACGAGGAGAATATTCGCGTGAGTGTGGATCAGTTCAACTCGAAGCTAGACAACTCGAAGTTCACCACAGGAAAGCGCCTCAGCTACGACTTCTCGATAGACGATATTTAACCTCACAAGAGACTGACAACTAAAACATTAAATTATATGAAACGACTCTTTACCACCCTTTCGATACTCATCATGACGTGTAGCGCCATGGCGCAGGTGAGCTATCAAGAGATGATCATGGATGCCTACAGAGGCGCCCCAGAATACATTGCCCCAGGCTCGTTAATACCCCTTGCAGGCAGTGACAAGTTTATGAATTTCGACCACAACAGCGTACTCCTCTACGACTACACAAACCCCTTCGAGGGAGAGGTGGTGTTTAAGTCGATGTCAAAGGAGCATGAGATAATATCGTATAGCAAGTCACCAGACGGCAAGATGGCTATATATGAGGTTATCGACGGCAGCAACCCTCGTAAAGATATATATCGCCACTCGTACACCTCGATATACTATGTCGCATGTCCCGATGGTTCGACAATAAAGATCGACGACGTACGCGACATATCGTTCTCGCCCGACAATAAGCACCTAGCAATGTCGTACAACAACGACATCTTCATCTACGACCTCGAGACAAACGAGATATACAACATCACCGACGACGGTAAGTGGAACCACGTGATCAACGGCACCACCGACTGGGTATACGAGGAGGAGTATGGCTTCACCAAGGCTTATGCCTTCTCGCCCGATGGCAAGGAGTTAGCATATCTTAAGTTCAACGAGAGTGAGGTGCCCGAGTTCGAGATGATGCGCTTCGACGATAAACTATACAACGAGGCCTATAGTTTCAAGTACCCTAAGGCGGGCGACAAAAACTCAGTAGTGACACTCCATGTATACAACCTCGAGACACAGGAGACTCGTCAGATATACACCGGTGACGATACTGACCAGTATATACCTCGCATCGACTACACCCCTGCGGGCAATCTCTTCTACTACCGCGTTAACCGTCTACAGAACCACTTTGAGGTGATAATGGTGGAGAAGAATGGCACGCAGAAGAAGATCTACGACGAGCGTGATGAGCGCTACGTAGAGCGCCCTAACGACTCGAACATCACCTTCATCGACGGCGAGCGCTTCATCGTGCGCGAGGAGACCTCAGCAGGATGGTTCCACCTATACCTACACTCCGTAGAGAAGGGTCGCTTGTCAGCAATAACATCAGGTGAATGGGAGGTGACAAGCATCGTCGGCATATCACCAAACAAGAAGACCATATATTACATGTCTACGGAGCAGTCTCCCGAAGAGCGTCATCTATACTCTATCGGCGTGAATGGTCGCAACAAGCGCTGCTTGCTCTCTAAGCCTGGCTACTGGAGGGTGTACCCATCAGCAAATATGAACTACTTCGCCGCCGAGCACTCAGCAACAAACTGCTATCCTACAGCAGCGATATACGACACTAAGGGTCGCGAGGTATGCTCGCTGATGATCAACGGAACAACAGAGGCGGAGCCTAAGTTCCAGCGCCAGTACGCTAAGTTTACTACCGAGCGTGGCGACGAGCTCACCTACTACCTTGTATATCCCGAGGAGTTTGATCCTACGAAGCGCTACCCCGTGCTTATGACACAGTACTCTGGACCTGGCTCACAACAGATTGCCAACCGCTGGACCTTTGACTGGGAGGAGACCTTGGCACATAACGGATATATCGTGGCATGCTGCGATGGTCGCGGCACAGGCTTCCGTGGTGAGGAGTTCAAGAAGGTGACTTATGGTGACCTGGGACGCTGCGAGGTGGAGGATCAGCTATCATTTGCTAAGCACCTCTCTGAGCAGACATTTGTCGACAGCTCACGCATAGGCATCTATGGTTGGTCTTTTGGTGGCTTCATGGCACTCAACTGCGCACTCAAGGGTGATGGCATCTTCAAGATCTCGATCGCTGTTGCCCCCGTGACATCATGGCGCTACTATGACACCATTTACACCGAGATATATAACGGTCTACCACAGGAGAATCCTACAGGCTACGACGATAACTCGCCTATAACACATGCAGCGCGTCTGAGCGACAAGACTCGTCTTCTGATCATTCACGGCACCGCAGATGATAACGTACATTTCCAAAACACTATGGAGATGTGCCGCGCGCTTAACCGTGCAGGCAAGCAGTATGACATGATGGTCTACCCCGACCAGAACCACTCGATGCGCCCCAACGACATGGCAAACGTGCGTCAAAAGATGGTTGACTACTGCCTTGAGCACCTATAATTTCGGTTGCTCATAGTTGCTATATTTAAGCACTAAGGGGCGTAGGAACGTATAACAGAGAGAGGGCTGATGATGATGTCCGACTTCGTATCGTTCCTACGCCCCTTTCTCCATATAGCCTCACGGCATGCTCAAGCGAAGTATCACTCGTTTAGCGTCCTCCTAAATAATTTTGTCTTTTGCGCTTTTTTTTCTATCTTTGTGCGATTATAGGCTCACGAGTTGCAAAATACGAAATAACAATAAACAAAATATAGTATGAACGTATCTTATAATTGGCTAAAGCGCTATTTAAAGACCGACATATCGGCAGAGCGCATTGCCGAAATACTTACCGAGCTAGGCCTCGAGGTTGAGGAGTTCGAGAAGATTGAGACCATCAAGGGAGGACTTAAGGGTGTTGTCGTAGGTGAGGTGCTTACGTGCGAGGATCACCCCGACTCTGACCACCTACACATCACCACCGTAGATGTTGGCGCAGAGGCTCCACTACAGATTGTATGCGGTGCTGCCAACTGCCGTAAGGGTCTTAAGGTGATGTGCGCAACCGTAGGCTCAGTGCTTTACCCTATCGACTCGGACGAGGAGTTCAAGATTAAGCGCAGCAAGATTCGTGGCGTAGAGTCGCTCGGTATGCTATGTGCCGAGGATGAGTTGGGCATTGGTCGCAACCACGATGGCATCATGGAGCTTCCTGCGGAGGCTAAGGTAGGCACCTCGGCAAAGGAGTACTTGGGCATCGCTGACGACTACCTCATAGGCATAGGTCTTACGCCCAACCGCGTAGATGCAGCATCGCACATTGGCGTGGCACGCGACCTCGCTGCATACCTCAATAGCCGTGGTGAAGAGGTAGAGTTTACACTCCCCTCGGTTGATGGCTTCAAGGTTGACGACACCTCACGCACTATCGAGGTGGAGGTAGTAAACCAGGAGGCGGCACCACGCTACGCAGGTATCACGGTTAGCGGCTGTAAGATTGCCCCATCGCCCGAGTGGATGCAGAATGAGCTACGTGCCGCAGGCATCAACCCCAAGAACAACTTGGTGGATATCACCAACTATGTACTCTTCGAGCTTGGTCAGCCACTACACGCCTTCGATGCCGACAAGATCGAGGGTGGCAAGGTTGTCGTTCGTTCAGCTGTAGAGGGCGAGAAGTTCGTAACACTCGATGGCGTAGAGCGCACACTAACCTCTAACGACCTTATGATCTGCTCGGCAGAGCGCCCAATGTGTATCGCAGGTGTCTATGGCGGTCAGGATTCGGGCATCTCAGACTCTACGGTAAATGTCTTTATCGAGAGCGCATACTTCCACCCTGTATGGGTGCGCAAGACAGCTAAGCGCTTCGGTCTCAACACCGATGCTTCGTTCCGCTTCGAGCGTGGCATCGACCCCAATATTCAGGTATATGCTCTTAAGCGTGCCGCAATGCTTATGCAGGAGTTAGCCGGTGGTCGCATAACAAGTGAGATTATCGACATCAACCCTACCCCTGCTCGCCACTTCGAGTTTGAGTTCTCGCTGGATCGCGCACGCAAGCTCATAGGCAAGGATATCCCCGAGGAGACCTTTATGACTATCCTCAAGGCGCTTGACGTCGAGGTGCGTGGTCGTGAGGGCGAGGTACTACATGTTGCAGTGCCCCCCTACCGCGTAGATGTTCAGCGCGAAGCAGACCTTGTGGAGGATGTGTTGCGTGTTTACGGTTACAACAATATCGAGATCTCGGATCACGTAAACTCAACTCTTTCATACGCTCCAAAGCCTGATAAAGCACGACTTCAGAACATTGCCTCAGACTACCTCTCGGCAAACGGATATACCGAGATTATGTCTAACTCGCTTACGAAGGGTGCTTACTACGAAGGCTCTAAGACATACCCCGTAGAGCGCTGCGTGAAGATCCTCAATCCACTATCTCAAGACCTCAACGTGATGCGTCAGACGCTGTTGTTCAATGCACTTGAGGCAGTAGAGCTCAACGTAAACCGTCGCAACGCCAACCTCAAGATGTACGAGGTGGGTAACTGCTACGCCTATGCCGCAGAGAAGACCTCAGATGAGAACGTCTTGGCGAAGTACGAGGAGAGCTACCGCATCGGCATCACCGTAACGGGTCTTGCAACACAGCTTGCGTGGAATACAAAGGCTGAGACATCTTCGTTCTTCACTCTACGTGGCGCTGTGGAGCGCCTACTAAAGCGCTTTGGCATCGAGCTCTACGCATTGCAATGCGAAACATTGGACTGCGATCTATATGCAGATGCCATCGTATTTAAGCAGGGTCCTAAGGAGGTGCTTCGCATGGGTGTCGTATCGCCTATTGTACGTAAGAAGTTCGACATCAAGCAGGAGGTATACTTCGCCGAGATCGACTTCGACCAGCTCATCAAGATGACTAAGAAGTCGAAGGTACAGTTCAAGGAGCTCTCTAAGTTCCCAGAGGTAAAGCGCGACCTAGCACTCCTCGTGGATAAGGGCGTATCGTTCTCGCAGCTCCGCTCTATAGCCTTTGCTACTGAGAAGAAGCTGCTTAAGTCAGTATCGTTGTTCGATGTATACGAGGGCGACAAGCTCCCCGAGGGTAAGAAGTCATATGCTCTCGGTTTTGTCCTCGAAGATAAGCAGCAGACACTAACGGACAAGCAGATTGAGCGCACGATGGCAAACCTACAGGCTCAGCTCGAGCAGAAGGCTGGCGCCGAGGTGCGTAAGTAATAGCTTTTGCTGCTATGGCTTGAACCAAGCCAGCAATCAATATTCCAGAGGCAATCGACAGCGGTTGCCTCTTTTTTTGTCAGCACTTCTGCCAAAATGTCAGTTTTAAGCAGTTGGCACACCATTTGACAAGAGGAGAGAGGAAAGCAAAGAGAGATTTTTTAAGACCACTAAGACCTTAAGACCATACGAGGTCGGATATCACATATATTTCTTACTTGTCTTATTCGTCTTACTTGTCCTAAAAAAGCTCTAACAACTAACAACTAATTAACTAAAAACTAGAGATATGACAAACGGAAAAATTGGGGTAACAACAGAGAATATATTCCCCGTAATCAAGAAGTTCCTATACTCGGATCACGAGATTTTCCTGCGCGAGCTAGTATCCAACGCTGTGGATGCAACGCAGAAGCTACGCACACTCGCCTCGAAGGGTGAGGCAATAGGCGAACTTGGCGACATATCAATTCGTATTGATGTCGACCAGGAGGCTAAGACCCTTACAATCACCGATCGCGGTGTCGGTATGTCGCTCGACGAGGTAGATCGCTACATCAACCAGATAGCATTCTCGGGAGCCGAGGAGTTCATGGCGAAGTATAAGGATCAGGCTATCATCGGACACTTTGGACTAGGCTTCTACTCGTCGTTTATGGTTGCCGATAAGGTGGAGATATTCTCGCAGTCATACCGTGAGGAGGAGAGTAGTGTACACTGGAGCTGCATGGGCACCCCAGAGTTCGAGATGGAGACTCTCGACGAGAAGTTAGATCGAGGTACACGCATCGTACTACACCTCTCGGAGGATTGTGCTGAGTATGCCCAGCGTGGCGAGATAGAGTCACTCTTACGCAAATATTGCCACTTCCTACCTATACCCATCATCTTTGGCAAGAAGCAGCAGTGGAAGGATGGTAAGTATCAGGACACCGATGAGGATAACATCATAAACAATACTACGCCACTATGGACACGTAAGCCTTCGGAGATTAGCGAGGAGGAGTACAAAGAGTTCTACGCTGAACTATACCCTGGTAGCGAGGAGCCTCTATTCTACATCCACCTCAACATAGACTATCCGTTCAACCTCACAGGTATACTCTACTTCCCAAAGATTCGCAACAACTTTGAGATTCAGAAAAACAGAATACAGCTCTACTCAAATCAGGTCTTTGTGACCGATGAGGTGCGTGGCATCGTACCCGAATACCTCACGTTATTGCATGGCGTGATCGACTCGCCCGATATTCCGCTCAACGTGTCACGAAGCTACTTACAGAGCGACTCGAACGTAAAAAAAATCTCGGGATATATCACACGTAAGGTTGCTGACCGCCTTCAGGAGTTGTTCAACACCCTACGCCCCGACTACGAGGCAAAGTGGGACGATCTCAAGATTTTTATCCAGTATGGCATGCTTACAGATGAGAAGTTTGCCGAGAAGGCGCAGAACTTTATGCTCTGGAAGAGTATCGAGGGCAAATACTACACCTCCGCAGAGTATATCGACAAGATACGCGACATGCAAACTGACAAGGATGGCTTCACGATAGTTCTATATGTCGACGATGTGATAGGCAAGGACTCGTTCGTTGAGGCTGCCAAGGCTAAGGGCTACGACATCCTCGAACTCAACGGACAGCTCGACAGCCACTACATCCAGTACTTCGAGTCGAAGAACGAGAAGATACGTTTCGTGCGAGTAGACTCCGATATCGTAGATAACCTCATCCGCAAGGAGGAGCATATGTCAATGTCGCTAAGCACAGAGCAGCAGCAGATCATGCGTCCTGTATTCGAGAGCCAGATGCCTACCGACGAGAAGATACACTACCACGTATCGTTCGAGGCTATGGCAGCAGATGCTGCTCCTGTGGTCATCACACAGAATGAGTTTATGCGCCGCATGAAGGATATGGCAGCAACATCGGCAGGCGAGATGAGTAGATTTTACGCAGAGATGCCCGACAATTTCACCATCGCCATAAATGGCAACCACCCTATCGTCCTCGACATCCTCTCGGAGGTAGAGAGAGAGTATGGCGACAAGCTACGCACCATAGGCAAGAAAATTACAGCTGCCGAGCAGGAGGAGAGCCGATTTGAGGAGACCATAAAGGGTAAGAAGGAGGATGAGCTCTCGACAGAGGAGCGTGACATGCGCGAGACACTATCAAAGCGCATCACAGAGCTTCGCACAGAGCGCAACACTCGCCTTGAGGAGATTGGCAGCAAGAACCGCAAGGTGCGCCAGATCATTGATCTCGCACTGCTCTCCAACGGTCTGCTCAAGGGAAAGAACCTTACGGAGTTTATCCAGCGCAGCATCTCGCTTATCGAGTAGAGGCTACAATAAAAGATAATAGGGCTAACCTTTCCACTTGGTTAGCCCTATTATTTTTTTACTCTACGGCAAAGAGATATCCGTCGCTGTCAATACGTAGCTTCGATTCGGGGAAGTCTAGACGGCTGATATGTTGCAACTCACGTATTACAATCTTCGCGGAGTCTCGCTTCGGTCCTGTGCGAGTAGTCTGAGTGGCAGAAATTACCCTGCCACCTCGGAACTCGCCATCGACACTAAGTTCCACGATAAGCAGTGGTGAATAGCCGTTACGTCCACGTATATTCACCATATATGGCGTGCAGAAATTACCTAGCGAGTAGGCAATGAGTTTACCCTTGTATAGCTCCATGCCACGTACAACATGCGGACCATGACCAAATACAAGGTCGGCGCCAGCATCTATACATCTGTGTGAGAAGTCGTAGACATTGCCACGATGACCGCCGCCAAAGAACTCTCCCTGGCGCGTTACACGATAGGCAGCACTACCCTCAGCACCACCGTGGTGTGTGACAATAACTATATCACACTTATCCTCCTCGCGCAACTTGGCTATCAGCTCGTCGACAAGTTCAAAGTCATGAATATCGCACATGGCAATAAAGGGGGCAAACGCAGCAAAGCCATAACGCACGCCATCCCTTTCGACGACAGCTGTCTCGCAACGACCACGAAGACCTGCATAGGCGATACCCGACCTATCTAAGATGCTGAGTGTCGAGCGAATACCCTCCTCACCAAAGTCACGCAGATGGTTGTTTGCCACAGACAGGAAATCGAAGCCAGCGTCCACAAAGTGGTTGATATAGCGCTCGGGCATACGGAAAAAGTAGGCATACTTAGGATCACGCACCTTTCGCACCACACCCCCTCGATCGAGCAACAGACCCTCGAGGTTGCCCGCAGCAATATCGGCATTCACCAGATACTCCTTTACATCGTCAAAGAGGTTACGACCATCGTTAACTGGAAGCAGTGGCTGATTATCAGGGTAATTAACACCAAGCACCATGTCGCCAACACATGCGATAGAGACTACACGATTTTTGCGCATCTCAGCGCGCTGCAACGAGTCACGAATCTCGTCACGACGTATCAGCTCGCGCGCCGTAGGCAATGACGCAACGACATCACGCATCATCTCAGGGTTAATATCCAGACTATCAATAGCTTGGACACTTTGGACCGTGGTGCGACCTTCGACATAGTGGGCATATAGCACACCACAGCTAACGATCATCGCCACGGCGACAATCATATATAAAGAAAATCGGCTTTTTAGTTTCATCAGGTTAGTTGGTTAGTAGTCCGAGGCTGTTCGACTATATCTTCTCAAGCACCTCCATAAGCCATATCGGAGCGCGCTGGGGACGTCGCGTGGTCTTATCAATAAAGCCTAGTGTCGTAGAACCTGTGGCTATATCGCGACCATCCTCGCCACGAATCTCGTACCTAAAGCACATGCGCGCCATAGGCAACTCATCGACAATTGCCGTAACTGATATGAGCTCGTCGTAGTAGGCTGGTTGTCGATACTTGACGTTTACCTCTACGATTGGCATCATAACGCCACGACGCTCCATCTCGGCATATGTAAGACCAATGGCGCGTAGCCACTCGGTACGTGCTACCTCAAAGAACTTAACATAGTTCGAGTGGTGAACAATACCCATTTGGTCGGTATGGTGATACTCTACACGAATCTTAGTCTCAAAACTCTTCATAGCTCAACAATTATATCTTTATTCATTATATCCTCAACCACTATCTGGCGACCTTCGACCCTTATGTCACATACCACACCGTCAACCAAGGCTCGATAGTCTCCCTGCGCAGGGAGCAACTTATACGGATCGTCAATCCTCATTCGACCACCATGCAACCGCCCAACAATCACATACTTATGACCCAACAGTTGTTCGGCATGCTCCATATCGCCACGCATCAGTACCTCTCGTATTACCGTAGAACTCACCTTGCCGCCCCTCTCCAAATGTTGCTCTACACGCTCCAGTTTGAAGCCCAAGGCAGAACTAAGCGGTAGCAGGCTCTCATAGTTACCCTCGTTACCGCGTCCTAAGCGGTGGTTATAGCCGACAACCATGCCCACCATGCCAAGGCTCCCCACAAGAGACTCTCGCACAAACTCCTCGAAGGATTGCTCCCTGAAACGCTCATCAAAGCGTGCCACAACAACATGATCAACGCCCTCACGTCCCAACAGCAAAGCACGCTCCTCGATGGATGTGAGTAGCATCATGCCCTCGGCACGACCCATAGCAATACGAGGATGTGGTTCAAAGGTCACCACAACGCTCTCAGCACTAAGACTACGAGCCATAGCCACAAGGCGTCGAAGGAGCACACGATGTCCGGCATGCACACCATCAAACGATCCTACGGTGACTACCGTACGCAGCTCCTTAGCCAGAGTATCAAAGCCATAGTGAAGAGTCATCTGCGAGTAAGAATAGTTTATACTTAGTTATTGCTCTCCTCTGCCACCTTAACGAAGTATGCGACCTTCTCTAGGAGAGTTGTGATATCATAGTTCTCCACAACAATGCCTTGTGGAAAGTTGAGCGGGGCCGAGGTAAAGTTAAGAACGCCCTTAATACCGGCGTTGATAATAGGGATGACGAGTGTCGATGCAACAGACGTAGGCGACGAGACAATCACAATGCTGATATCTAGCTCCTCGACACGCTCCTCAAACTCATCAATATGGTAACATGGGATGTTATCTATGGTGGTACCAACCTTGTTACTATCGACATCGAAGGCTGCCGTGATACGCAGCTTAAGACCCTTGCCATTGAAGTATCGCGTGACAGCCTGACCGAGGTGACCCATGCCAATCACAGCCATATTCATAGGCTGTTCACTATAGAGTATCCCATCTATAAACTCAATTAGCACCTTCACGTCGTAGCCCTTCTTCGTATCGCTCGAAAAGCCTATGAGCATAAGATCGCGACGCACCTGCACAGCGGTGATGCCATGCATGCCTGCCAACACATGCGAAAAGATATGGGTGATTCCCTGTGCATGACACTTTAGAAGTGTACGACGATACTCGCTAAGTCGCTCAATGGTCTTTTCGGGTATTTGTGACGAAATATTTGCCATACTACTCGTAAGCTACCGTGAAATTTGACTGATAGTGAATATTCACCCACTCGCTATTTACAAACATACCATCCTCAAACTTAAACTTGTATGTTGTTGACAATGGCGTAAGTTCCTCGAGGAGGATATACTTATCAAGACCCGCAAACAGCTTGGTACAGAACATCATAGCTGCATCGTAGCCACGACAAGCATAGGGCGTAGGCAGGATGCCGTACATAGCCAAGAATCGCGACTCGAATACCTTTATGGCGTCGTTGTCAATGCTCTTAGAGTTATATGGCGTAATGAGCGACACACGAGAGGTGAAATATCCCGTACGATCGATATATGGGAGTGCATCCCACTCACGATCTCCTATCACGTAGCACTCATTATCAGCACCTTCAGGCACCTTCTCCATCGCTTCGCCGATGGCGAGCAACGCCTTCTCGATGTGGAAGTCGCGGTTAGCAACAATAATTATAGCCTTGCGCTTTGCCGACTGTACCAACGACTCAACAGATACTGGAGCACCATCCGTACCATCAGCGTTACGTAGTCTAAATACTGCTCCATGAGTGTCTATGTTCATATTCAGCCTACGCACCGTAAGACCGCTTGTTATTCCCTCTATCTCGGCAAGATACTCTTCATTATTAGATGGAGCGTAGACGATATTGATCTCGTAGCTACCATCTAAAATATGTGCATATTTCTCATACTTATACTTGCTGTCTGCCTGCATTTGGAAGAGCACAGGACTAGATATACTTTCAGGGTTTATGTCTGAGAGTGGAGTGACAACCGGGATGTTATGCTCCTCGGCGTAGGGAAGCACCACCTTAAGCTCCTCGGCATAGATAGGTCCAAGGATCAGGTCAGCCTCAGTAAATGCCTCGCTCTGAATAATCTCACTAAGTTTTATTGCCGAACGCTCGGTATCCATCACAGATAAATCTACCGAGTATCCCTGACGCTTAAGGTCCTCAAGTGCGAGAAGTGTTCCACGATAGTAGTCCACAAATGCCTTTGCCACCTTACCATTTATATGCATTGGAAGAAGTAGTGCAACCTTAAGGGTATCGCCCTCGGCAACACGACGAAACTCTGGAATACGTATATTTTGCGCCATCTCAAGACTATCGATCTCAAGCATATAGGGGTCTACAAGCGAATCACGAACAATAGCGAGCGTATCGGCAACAATATCGAGAGATAGGTCGGCAACACTATCAAGCTGCGCCATCTGCTCACCAATCTGCTCACCGCCAGGTCTCTTAACGTCGCCATCTACCTCACCACGAACTATAATTGTCATGCCTGCAAGCATATCATCGGGCGAGTTGAAGCCATTTAGCTCATGAGCCTCTTCTCTGTTGTACGGTACTTACGCGCCAACGAGAATAGGGTCTCACCCGCCTGCACCGTATGTCGCTTGGGCTCTGAGTTTTTGTACTCGTGTACCATCTCACGCTCATGACGTTTGATATCCTTATCAATATCCTTGAGCGACTGGCTACCGACATGCTCCTTGCGTATCTTTATAGAGCTTCCCACCTCGAGCGATTTATGATCAACACCTGCATTGTCGGCAATTAGCTCGTCGAGGTCTACCTTATAGAATCGTGCCAACGAGTAGAGCGTATCGCCATCTACCACCTCATGCTCAATAAACTCGGGTAACGCCACTTCCTCCACCGCTACACTCTCACTAGATTTACGCTTATGCGCCTTGGCGTTATATGGGATATAGAGCTTCGACCCCACAGCTAGGCTACCGGCATCTATAGCTCCATTCAACTCCTCAAGATCTCTTAGCGACACATCATAGTGTTTAGCCAACGAGTAGAGTGTATCACTCTCTGACACTGTGTGGATTAAGCACTTCTTACCTTTTACAACCACCAACTCCTGGGCAGCAACCGAGAGCGTTGTGGTAACTAGCAATATTGACAATAGCGTACGAATAAGTCGCATCTTCTTCTCTATTAACATCAGTTTCTACAATTATTCTGTGCAGTACAACATTTTGTTGCCTCACCACCATATCTAACGTCTACTTTCACGCAGTCGTATTTCGGTGAATATCTTCTTAGTATACTGTGGGAAGTCTCCATTGATCAGCCACGCGTAGTAGCTTGGCTCCTTTTGAAATATCTCGGCTATGCTACACCCCTTATATTTACCGAAAGTAAATATCTCCTCACCACTATCGTTGAGGGCTATACGACCTGCAAAGTCCACTACCTCGCCATGTGTCGAGAATGCGGCAAGCTCGTCTACTGTATTTCCGATATCGCCATAACGCTCAATCTGCGCCTCGAGCACCTCATATGTCGCCATGGTATCTGCCTCAGCCGAGTGGGCATTCTCAAGATCCTTGTCGCAATAGAACTTATACGCCGCAACGAGCGTGCGCTGCTCCTTCTTATGGAATATGTTTTGCACGTCGATATATTTGCGGCGCTTGAAGTCTACGTCGACACCTGCTCGCATAAACTCCTCGACGAGCACAGGAAGGTCAAAGCGATTGGAGTTGAATCCTCCAAAGTCACACCCCTCAATAAACTGAGCTAACGACTTGGCTATCTGCTTGAACGTAGGTTCATCCTTAACGTCGTCATCGGTAATGCCATGCACTGCCGTCGCCTGCTCGGGAATGTGCATCTCAGGGTTTATTCGGCGGGTCTTTACCTGCTTGGAGCCATCTATACCCACCTTGACCATCGAAATTTCAACGATACGGTCTTTTGAGGTATCAACACCCGTAGTCTCAAGGTCGAAGAATATTATTGGTCGCTTTAGCTGTAAGTTCATAGTATAACTAATTAGCAAT
>X129_Alpine_Ibex__coassemble_29_pt1 | contig 16913 bp, 13 predicted proteins | sample X129_Alpine_Ibex__metabat2_low_PE_004 | metagenome-assembled genome bin X129_Alpine_Ibex
CTATTTTGTAATATTTTTTAATCTTTATGTCAACTGAGGGGAGAGGGCTAAATGCCCCCCCCTCAGCGAGTTACGTGTTTTTATGGTTAAATTATTGTAAATGACAACATCTTCGAGGTGTCATTTATATCTGCAAATATACAATTTTTTTCGCATTTATATACTTCTTTACCTATTTTTATTTATATAACCCATTCAATTTTCCTATTCAGTTAATATTTATGCAATGGCACGAGTTTAATAATATGGTTTTATTTGTTGTTTTTAGATGTCGATTTTATACTAATTCTAACTATGCGAGACCATTGGCATAAGTGTTTTATAAAAAAATTTAAAAATTTTCTGTTAAAACTTTCACAGTCCAAAATTATTTTATAACTTTGCCACGATTTTGCTCGATTTGAGGTCTGCGCATGGCTGCAAGAATACTAATTTCGCAAAGCCGGCGTTAGATTGGAGCAAAAGTTGAGAGTGTAACTAACGAATAGATGTATTATAATATTTAAAAGGTAAAATTATGGCTACAATTGATCTATCAAAGTACGGTATTACCGACGTGAAAGAGGTGTTGTACAACCCTTCATATGAGACGCTTTTCGAGGAGGAGACCAAAGAGGGTCTCACTGGCTACGACAAGGGTGTACTCACTGATATGGGTGCTGTAAACGTGATGACTGGTGTATATACTGGTCGTTCACCTAAGGATAAGTTCTTCGTAATGGATGAGACTACCAAGGATACTATTTGGTGGACTTCTGACGAGTATAAGAACGACAATAAGCCAGTATCAAAGGAGACTTGGGCTGAGCTTAAGAAGCTCGCGTCTAAGGAGCTCTCTTCAAAGAAGCTCTACGTGATGGATACTTTCTGCGGCGCTAACGAGAATACCCGCCTCAAGATTCGTTTCATCATGGAGGTAGCTTGGCAGGCACACTTCGTAAAGAATATGTTCATCCGTCCTACTGAGGAGGAGCTTGCAAACTACGGCGAGCCCGACTTCGTAGTGCTCAACGCATCTAAGGCTAAGGTGGAGAACTATGCAGAGCTTGGTCTTAACTCAGAGACTGCTGTAGTCTTCAACCTCACTGAGAAGATGCAGGTGATCATCAACACATGGTATGGCGGTGAGATGAAGAAGGGTATGTTCTCATACATGAACTACCTCCTTCCTTTGAAGGGCATCGCTTCAATGCACTGCTCAGCAAATACCAACGAGAAGGGCGAGACAGCTATCTTCTTCGGTTTGTCGGGTACAGGTAAGACAACCCTTTCGACAGATCCTAAGCGTCAGCTTATCGGTGACGACGAGCACGGCTGGGACGATGACGGCGTATTCAACTTCGAGGGCGGCTGCTACGCTAAGGTTATCAACCTCTCGAAGGAGAACGAGCCCGACATCTGGAACGCTATCCGTCGTGACGCTCTACTCGAGAATGTAACTGTAGATGAGAATGGTAAGATCGACTTCTCAGATAAGTCAGTAACAGAGAATACTCGTGTATCATATCCTATCTACCACATCAACAACATCGTGAAGCCTGTATCTAAGGCTCCAGCAGCTAAGAAGGTTATCTTCCTCTCGGCTGATGCTTTCGGTGTGTTGCCTCCAGTATCTATCCTCACTCCTGAGCAGACCAAGTACTACTTCCTCTCAGGCTTTACTGCTAAGCTAGCAGGTACTGAGCGTGGTATCACCGAGCCTACACCAACATTCTCGGCTTGCTTCGGTGCTGCATTCCTCTCACTCCACCCAACAAAGTATGGTGAGGAGCTTGTTAAGCGTATGCAGGCATCAGGCGCTACCGCATACCTCGTAAACACAGGCTGGAACGGTACAGGTAAGCGTATCTCTATCAAGGATACACGTGGTATCATCGACGCTATCCTCGATGGCTCTATCGACAAGGCTGAGACTAAGCAGATTCCTATCTTCGACTTCAAGGTGCCTACAGCACTTCCAGGCGTAGATCCTGCTATCCTCGACCCTCGCGACACCTATGCAGATGCTTCGGAGTGGAACGCTAAGGCTGAGGACCTCGCTGGTCGCTTTGTTAAGAACTTCGCTAAGTTCACTACTAACGAGGAGGGTAAGGCTCTTGTAGCTGCTGGTCCTCAGTTGTAATTTTCGATTATAAGGTCGCATCTGCGGCACATCCCAATAAGTAAGAGACCTCGGGCTGTACGCTACAGTACTATCCCGAGGTCTCTTCTTTTGCGATGCACCACATCTGCAACCTTCTAATCAAAAATTTGGTCTGGGGGAGGTTTCAGGAGGTTTTAGGGGTGATGGGGACTATGGGGACTATGGGGATGATGGGGATTATTTACCTTAAATTCCCCAGTTTCCCCAGCATCCCCACTATCCCCAGTATCCCCAAACTCCCTCGTTCACATCCATCTTAATTGTCCTATTGGTCCTTATTGTCCTAATGGTCTTAATCTGTCGTTTCATAATATCCCTATCTACTCCCTGCCACCGATTTGACATTATCAAAAATTTTATGTACATTTGCTAGGTTAAACACAAACTAACTATACATACTAAACCCAATACGTATGCTCAACAAACTTTTTGGATTTGATCGTACCAAGCACAATGTGCGTACGGAGATTTTGGCAGGTATAACAACCTTCCTAACAATGTCCTACATCTTGGCGGTGAATCCCGATATATTCAGTAAGCTCGATATGCCGGGTGGGGCTGTATTTACCTCGACGGCGCTTGCCGCTATTGTTGGATGTATGATGATGACATTTTGTGGTAAGCTCCCCTTTGGTCTTGCCCCAGGCATGGGTCTTAACGCCTTCTTCGTCTACACCGTATGTCTAGGCATGGGCTACCACTGGTCGTTTGCACTTACTGCGGTATTCCTTGAGGGTCTGCTATTTATACTCCTGACAGTGACAAACGTACGTGAGGCGATAGTAAATTGCATACCCATAAACCTGCGTTATGCCATTGGTGCCGGCATCGGACTATTCATCGCCTTCATAGGTCTTCAGCATGCCGAGATTATCGTAGGTAACGATGCTACGCTCGTGACACTTGGTAAAATCACTGAGGGTCCAGCGCTGTTGGGTATCATAGGTCTGCTAATCACTGGGTTTATGTATGTAAAGAGGGTGCGTGGTGCAATGCTCTTTGGCGTACTTATCACAACCGCAATAGGTATTCCTATGGGCATTACCGAGTTCCAGGGCTTTGTATCTGCACCATCGTCTATCGAGCCTATATTCTGTAAGTTTCAGTGGGATAGTATCTTTACTCTCGATATGCTTGTTGTGGTCTTCACCTTCCTATTTATCGATATGTTCGACACGGTAGGTACGCTTATTGGCGTATGTCAACGTGCCGGCTTGGTGAACAACGATGGTAAGATAACACGTCTTAATCAGGCATTTATGTCGGATGCTATCGCTACTACGGCAGGTGCTATGCTCGGTACCTCGACAACAACAACATATGTGGAGAGTGCTGCGGGTGTGGCACAGGGTGGTCGTACGGGTCTTACAGCCTTTACTGTAGGATGCTGCTTCGCCATAACGCTCTTCTTCTCGCCGCTCTTCCTCTCGATACCCTCGGCTGCTACAGCCCCAGTGCTTATCATCGTTGGTCTGTTGATGCTTGAGCCTATACGTAATATCGACTTTAGCGACTACACAGAGTCCATTCCTGCGTTTATGTGCATAATCCTCATGCCACTGTCATACTCTATATCGGATGGTATCTTGATGGGTATGATATGCTACGTAGTGCTCAATATGTGCTGTGGTAGGTTCAAGAAGCTCACTCCTACGATGTATATCCTTGCCACGTTGTTTATATTAAAGTATATATTCATTGTAGTGCCTGATAAGTCCTCGGAGGCTACACCCGCCGTTGTTGAGCAGGCTCGTGTGGAGGTAGTATCGGAGTCCGAGCTCGAGTCGGCGTCGTCGTTTGAGGGCGAGATAATAGTTATCGAGAATGATGAAAAGTAGTGTTATTGGCATCGGTAATGCGCTTACCGATATGCTTGTGAATCTATCTAATGACTCTGTACTTACGGAGTATCAGCTTGCAAAGGGCTCTATGAGCCTTGTTGACAGCCAGTTTCAAACCGCAATATCAAAGTCGGTTGCGGGCTGCCCCTATTCGCTATCGCTGGGTGGCTCGGCGGGAAATACTATCCGTGCATTGGCACGTCTAGGCACTCGTGTGGGATTTATTGGTAAGGTAGGTGACGATGGCACCGGCGAGTTCTACGTGCAGGCGCTACGCAACATTGGCGTAGCACCATACATCCTGCACTCGGAGCATAAGTCGGGTAAGTGCGTGGCTCTCGTGTCGCCCGATGGCGAGCGTACGTTCGTGACACACCTTGGCGCTGCTGCCGACCTTCAGGCATGCGAGATAGATGGTGCGGTGTTTGATGGTTACGACTACCTATATATCGAGGGCTACTTAGTTCAGGATCACGATCTTATACGCACTACTATAGAGTGTGCCAAGGCTCATGGTCTTAAGGTGGCTATCGACCTTGCGTCGTTCAATGTCGTTGAAGAGAATCGCGACTTTCTGCGTGATATCGTTGAGCGCTATGTCGACATCTTGTTTGCCAACGAAGATGAGGCACGCGCCTTTACGGGCGAGTCTGAGCCTCAGAATGCCCTGCAACAGATTAGTTTGATGTGTGAGCTTGCTGTTGTTAAGATTGGCATGCGTGGTGCTCTTATCAAGCGTGGCGAGGAGGTTGTGCATGTTGGCATCATGGCGGCAGCTAAGCGTGTCGATACTACGGGTGCTGGTGACTTCTATGCTGCGGGCTTTATGGCGGGACTCACCGAGGGTCTTAGCCTACGTCAGTGTGGTACGCTCGGAGCTATTGCCGCAGGTAAGGTTATCGAGGTAGTAGGCACAACACTCAGCGAGGAGGCGTGGGGTGAGATTATCGCGTTAGCCGACCAGGTACGCACCGAACAATACCTATTTTAGAGCGTTTTACGTATATGACGTAAATAGGGCTATCCTCCACAAGGATAGCCCTATTTATGTTGGATCGGTTCTCTATTAGTGGCAACCACCGCAGTCGCATGAGTCACCGCACTCGTGGTCGCCGCAACCACCACCACAGTCACCGCAGCCACAGCCACCCTGTGATGCGAGATCCTCAGGTGTAACATCGCGTACCTCAACAACAGTTACGTCGAAGTTGAGGGTCTTGCCTGCCATAGGGTGGTTGAAGTCCATCATTACGGTCTCCTCCTTAACCTCCTTAACCACACCCATCATGTGCTGACCCTCAGCTGTAGCCATAGGGATCTGGCTGCCTACGAACAAGATCTCCTCAGCGATCTTGCCATCCATCATAAATACGCTCTTAGGGAGCTCTACGATAGCCTCGGGGATAATCTCGCCGTAGCCATCCTTAGCCTCGAGGGTAAACTGTACTGACTCACCAGCTTCGCGACCCATGATAGCCTCCTCGAACTTAGGGAGCAACATGCCCATGCCGCAGATAAACTGCAAGGGCTGACCTGGCTGTGACTTATCAGCAATCTGACCATCCACGGTGAGGGTGTAATCCACGCTCACCATCTTATTCTTCTCTACCTTCATAGTTATCTAGTTTTAATTAACAAATCATTTTTAGCGGTGCAAAGATAGTGACTTGCTATCAAGCAACCAAATTTTCGTGCAAAATTCAGCATAATAATTATTTATATGGGTATAACGAGGCTTGTTAGACGTTAGCACTTAGGAGTCTTATCTTTGCTTTGTCACTTTGTACGTTGAAGGTGGCGCAAAAAAATCCCACGCCATAGGTGACGTGGGATTGGGTGTATATCCTATATCGAGTGGTTAGCGATAGAATATCGACGAGATTGATTTGTAGTTGTGTACGCGCTCGATAACGTCGGCAAAGATAGGCGCAACGCTAAGAACAGTAAACTTGTGTAGATCCTCGCCCTCCTTCAAAGGAATGGTATCTGTGGTGATAACCTCCTGAATAGCACTCTCGTTGATGCGGTCGTATGCCTTGCCCGAAAGTACTGGGTGGGTAACGGCAGCACGCACACTCTTAGCACCACGATCCATAAGCATGTTAGCAGCCATGCAGATGGTACCTGCGGTGTCGATCATATCGTCAACGATAATAACGTTGCGACCCTCGACCTCGCCGATAGCGGTCATCGAGCCAACGACGTTGGCCTTAGCACGCTCCTTGTGCGAGATGATGATAGGTGCCTGGAAGTGCTTAGCATAGGATGAAGCACGCTTAGCGCCACCCATATCAGGCGATGCAATCGAGAGATCGGGAATGTTGAGCTTCTGGATGTAAGGCACAAAAATGCCTGAGGCGTAGAGCGCATCCATAGGAAGGTCGAAGAAGCCCTGAATCTGGTCGGCATGGAGATCCATTGTCATCACGCGCTGAACACCCGCTGCGATAAGCATGTTGGCAACAAGACGTGCGGTGATTGGCACACGTGGACGATCCTTACGATCCTGACGTGCCCAGCCAAAATAGGGGATAACGGCAATTACCTGATGTGCCGAAGCACGACGTGCGGCATCTGCCATCATGAGAAGCTCCATCAGGTTGTCTGATGGTGGGAATGTAGACTGGATGATAAAGACCGTACAACCACGAATAGACTCGTGGAAGCATGGCTGGAACTCACCGTCGCTAAACTGCAAAACGTCTGAGTCGCCGAGTGGAATGCCATACTCGGCAGCAATCTTCTCGGCGAGGTAGCGTGAGCCTCGACCTGCGAAGAACTTAATTTTGTGGATCGCCATAATATTTAAACTAAGGTTGGTTTGTTAAGTTTACACAAAAGTAAGGCAAATAAGCTGAATAAACAACTTTTTCGCACTTAATTTATCAATAATTTGTTAGCAGCGAATCGATGAATGTGAGAATCTCCTCGCGCCCTGTGCCCTTTTCGCTCGATGATATAAACATGGGCGGTAGTTCCTCCCACTGTTCGGAAAGTGTTAGCTTATAACTCTTTATGTTACGATTAAGTTGTGCTTGCGAGAGCTTGTCTGCCTTGGTGAAGATTATGCCAAAGGGTATGCCATTTTCACCCAGTAGTTCGATGAAACGTAGGTCTATCTTCTGGGGCTCAAGCCTTGAGTCGACAAGCACGAATAGGAAGTGTAGTTTCTCGCACTTAAGCACATAGTCGGTGATGAGCTTCGAGAACTCGCCACGTGTCGACTTCGATACTCGTGCATATCCATAGCCTGGCAGGTCGACAAGATACCAGCTGTCGTTAATCGTGAAATGGTTGATAAGGCGTGTCTTGCCGGGGGTTCCAGATACCTTGGCAAGACCCTTTATGTTGGTGAGCATGTTCACAAGCGACGATTTACCCACGTTACTACGACCGATGAAGGCGATATCCTTAAGTTCATCTTTGGGCACTTGCGATATGCGCTCCGAGCTGCACTTAAACTTTGCTTTTACTGTTATAGCCATTTGGTGATGCCTATTAATTTTTAGGCAAAGTTAATCAAAAATGAAAAAAAACGCTAATTTTGTAGCACTGAAAATTGTAAACGACTAAAAATATGAAGAAAGAGTGGAACGACGTTCGTGAATTTCACGACAAGTTTGGACATCCAGTGGCTGCGGAGCCTAAGATGATTGACAAGAAGCGTGCGCTGTCACGTGCTAAGTGGATGAATGAGGAGGTGGCAGAGTTCCTCATCGCCGATAATATCTACGAGCAGGCAGATGCCATGATCGACCTTATGTACTTTGCGCTCGGCACAATGGTGGAGATGGGTCTCGAGGCAGACGAGCTATTCGAGATTGTGCAGCAGGCAAACATGGCAAAGCTATGGCCCGATGGTAAGCCACACTACAACCCCAAGGATGGTAAGGTCATAAAGCCCGATACGTGGGAGGATCCAGCACCTAAGATCAAGGCATACATTGACTCTGTCATTGAGTTAAAAAAACAGAAATAGTAGATCAAGATGAGATATAAATTTTTTACTCTGCTCACCATGGTGTTGGTGGCACTATGTGGTCTTACGTCGTGTGAGAAGGATGCAGTGACCGAGGGCAACGCTATTAAAATATTCGTAGAGAGACTTGAGGCGCTACCAGAGGGTGGTAGCTTGCGCTTTAACTATGCTATTGAGGCACCTGGCGAAGGCTGCGAACTGGAGGTAAAGTGTGATGCTGATTGGGTGTCAGATATTGTTGTCGCGTCGAGTTTTGTAGATCTCACTGTGGCTAAAAACGCGACTGAAGAGCCACGCTCAGCGACGCTTAAATTGAGTTATGGTCGTCACACTAAATCGTTGGAGATAACGCAGCAAGCGTGGCTTGACCCGCTTTCTCTTAAGATAGAGAGTATTGATGCCACGTCAGTGACTATCAGTGTGATTACGCTCGACGAGGAGACCACATGGATAGGTCAGATTGTGGGTCGCGAGTGGTTTGATGCCTACGATGAGGAGGAGATCTTTGCCGAGGATTTGGCGTACTATGTATCTGCGGCGTCGGATGCTGGTGTTACTCTTGAAGAGTTCTTCTCGAAAGTGCTTAGCAAGGGCTCGCGCTCGGGTATTCGCATGGCAGGACTCGACGTGGAGTCGGAATATGTGGTATATGTCTACGGTATGAATATACAGGGCGAAAAGACCACATCCATCTACTATGAGGCGTTCACAACGACAGCTCCGTATGAGGGTAACGATGTTACTTTCGACTTCGATATCAGCGTTAATCGCTCGAAAGCATCTATCACCGTTACCCCCTCACACGAGGGTGTTGCCTACTACCATAACCTCACCACGCGCGAGCACTTCGATGCCTTCGATGGCGATATCGAGGCCTTGGCAAAAGATGTTGTGGCAACGGCTCTCGACAACTATCTGTATTGGGAGTATACCGAGGCTGAGTTCTTCGAGTATAACTCATACTATCTCACTGACTTCTACGATTTTGATGGTATTGCCAATACCGAGTATGTGGCATTCGCATTTAAGTGGGACGAGAACTTAGAGCCACTTAGTGAGATCTCGTACGAGTGGTTTAAGATTGACGCCATTCCCCCTTCTGAGAATGAGCTTAAGATGACCATCAGCAATATTACACAGACGACATTCGATATTGCTGTTGAGGCTACCAACGAAGACCCCTACACCATCTTTGCCGTAGAAAAGAGTGAGTTGGCTAAGTTGAATACCGATGGTGCAATATTTAAGTATCTTATGGACACTTATGGCACTTCGCAGTTGAGCCCGAATGTCTGCAACGGCCCTATCAAGGGTACTTTCAGCGGTCTGGAGCAGGATACCGAGTATGCGGTGTTACTCTTTGGCTATGAGGCAGGTACGCTTACCACGCCCATCGTGCGAGAGGATATTAAGACTGCTAAGGCAGGCGATGTCGATGCTTGCAAGTACGATGTTGAGATTACCGAGGTTATGGACCGTAGCGCCCATATCAAGATTTCGCCATCGGATTATAGTGTGTGGTACTACTGGAATGTCTTTGAGGCATCAACCACCGAGGAGGAGATTAAGGAGTATATTAGCGAGGTCTATAACTCATACTATTACGCTGACTACTGGGAGTTTAGCTACTATGAAGTAACTCAAGGTGCTACCTCTAGCTATGTCTCACAGCTGCGTCCTTCAACAACCTACAAGGTAGTAATCGTGCCTATGGATCCATACGAGTATGAGTATACGGGCTCTGTGCGTTATGTCGGTGAGTTTACAACCAAAGATGCAGTATTAGCAGATATCGAGATTACTGCGGGCTTCGATGCCTACTACGATGGCGATGAGGTTTCGGCACTTGAGCCCGACTATCTCAGTAACTTCCAGGGATATGCTATCTTGCCTATGAGTGTAAGCATCGAGGGTGAGTATTCGCGCTTCCTCTACACCATCTTCAACTATGTTGAGGGCTTGGAGAATCCTGCGGTATATAGCGATGATGTGCTTCTCGATACGCTCTACGAGGTGGGCGCATACTGGACTCCTGCTTACTTCCGTGGAGAGTGGGAGAAGGATCTGATGATCGCTGCTGTGGCGTTCGACATGGAGGGTAATCCAAGCCGTGTATATCGAGAGAAATTCTACCTCACACGTGAGGGCGCAGCGCCTGCTCAGGAGTTCGTAGACTACTATATGAGTCGAGGTTCAACCTCAGCCCTTTCGGCAGATAATAAGTGTGCCAAGAGTGCTGTGGTAGCTCCTCAGCTCAAGCCCCACGTCGAGCGCGTAGCATTTGATCGTAAAATGCACTTTTTCAAGAAATAGTGAAATCTTATTGTGCTAAATTAGATGGTCGTTTGTCATTTTGGCGAACGACCATTTTTTTCGTGTTATAAATGATGCTATTCATTGAAATTATTTCATTTGGGAGAAAGTTTGTAGTATATTTGCACGCTAATTTATTATTGTTGCATATGAATGTTTTTAATAAGATACTCTCTACGATTGTTGCCTTACTACTTGTGGTGTCATGTAGCACTTCGTACGATGAGGTTGTTCACAATGAGACAGAACTCGTAGAGGTGGGTTTTGAACTCCCGAACGAGGCTACACGTACAACAATCGGTGTCGATGGTAAGAGTACGTGTTGGGTGCCCGGAGATAAGTTGGCGGTGTGGGCTATGGATGCCAGTGGCGATTTTGTCTTTGAGAATACGTCGTTTATGCTTCGTTACTTCTCAACCGAGTTTTCGAGTGCATACTTTACGTCGAACATAGCACCAATGGCTGAGGGCGAGTATACCTACATGATATCCTATCCTATGCCAAAGGAGGTGAATGGCACGTTGGCAACCTATAACATCGCTGCCACGCAAAGTGGTGAGTATGACGGTCGCTACGATGTGATGATAGCAGAACCCGTCTTTGAAGGTGCTCTTACGGCGCAGTCGCAAGTTAAGCTGAACACCGTGATGCGTCATAAGATGCATGCGCTGAAGATCACTATCCCCGAAGGTCGCAACCTCTATGGAGCACGCTTCTATCGTCTCGAGATTGTCTTCCCTACAGCAGTAGTGGGAGATATGACCATTGACGTGAGCGACGCATCAGAACCTCCTATATACACAAATACCACAAATACCATCGTAGTCGAAAACGAAAAGGGCTTCGATACGGGCGACGATATATGGGTGTTTGTGCTTCCTGGAGTCGTCGATGGCGATGTGAGTTACTATGTGCGTGGCGAGCGACGAAAGTCGAATACAGCAACCTATTCGCTCAGCCGTGAGATGAAGGAGGGGCATGTGACACCTATAAATATGGCAACACCTGCGATCTATCCCTACTACACATCTTTGATGTTGTCTGTCGACCAGAATAACCTTGGCGAAGAGTTCAACTACTTTGATGTCTACGACTCGAATGGCAACCATATGGGTAAGTTTGAGCGAAACGCCAAAAATCAGTATTATATTGACTATGAGGGTGAGTTTGATGCCGACCAGTATGATAACTCTACGTGGCGTGTGGTGTTCGACTCGGAGCACGCTGTGGTGGAGACAACCATCAAGATTGGCGACATGACCGATTACTCGGAGCACTATAGCTGGATGAATGTGCCATACCTCTTCTCTGAGGACTTCAGCTCGCTCCGTACGTTTGATGCCGACTATACCGGTGGTCCATATACATCAACAGACGCAGCTTCAACTGCCGGTCACGACCTCTCACAGTTCGGCATTGTTTCGGGCTGGACAGGTGCGCGTACGGGATGTGATGCTGCGGGTACTGCAATCCTAGTGTCGGGTCGTGTCGACTGTGTAATTGCTGGTGCTACACGCGCTTACGGTCGTCTGGACTCTCCGTCATTGTCGGCAATCAAACCAGATAAGGATGTCAAGGTTAAGGTTACGTTCGACTATGGCGGTAGTCGCAGTGGTAACTCTATATATCACCCTGTAGGCCGTGTGGGCTATACCACAACACAAGGAGCCATTGCTGGTTATGCAACGCAGTTTAACAACAGTGAGGCGTTTGCCAATATTGATGGCGCTGTGGCTGTGCCAAATATCCCAACTTCTGGCTCGGCAACAGGCCTTACTCAATCGATGTCATATACCATTGATGCTTGTACCTCATCGCACCGTATCTCATGGCATGTTGGTCATATGGGTTACCAATCATGGAAGATTAATAATGGCTACGGATGGATGTATGTCGACAATGTAAAGGTGCAGATAGTAAAATAGATGAAATATAATATAAACTAATTTAAATCAATCACTTATGAGAAAGTTTTTTACAATCGCTTCGCTCTTTGCGTTGGCACTTTCGGCTTGCTCGAAGGAGTCTACAAATGGCGTTGTGAAGGGTGAAGGACAGGTATCTATCAGCTGTGTGACAACCACAGAGGTTGATGATACACGTGCCAATGTTAGCTGCACAACCCCAGCAGCTGAGGATTTCTCGCTTAAGATCGAAGGCGTAGGTCATACCTACACCGCTGACTATGCGACAATTGCTGAGTTTAACGAGGGTGATAACTACCTCCACAATGGTAATTTCAAGGCTACCGTGACTGTCGGCAACATCGCTGAGGAGGGTTACGACAAAGCTACATTTGTTGGTAGCGAGAACTTTACGGTTAATCCTCGTGAGAATACCGAGGTGTCGATTACTGCAACTATTGCTAATGCCATGGTTAAGGTAGAGGTTACCGATAACTTCAAGGCTTACTTCCCTGGTGGTTATGCTCTTGAGCTTACAACGGCTGCTGGCAATCACTTCGATGTTACCTCTCAGACCGAGCCTTTGTTCATCGCTCCTGAGTCATTCACAGTATCTGGTACTGCCGTTAAGCAGCCTAATCAGTCGGGTGCTGAGGGTACTACAGTTGCTCTTCCTGAGTACAAGAATAGTGAGGCTAAGGCTCAGACACTCTACACCGTGAAGCTTGATGTGGAGAACGCAGGTAGCGCTCAGCTTACAATCACTCTCAACGACACTCTCGTGGAGTCGATTGATATTGAGCAGGAGCTTAACGATAACGCTAAATAATAGGAGATTAAGAATATGAAATCAGTAGTAAAAATGATGAGCGTAGCCCTTGCTTCACTCCTTATGTTGGGAGCTTGTAACAAGGACAATGTGGACTACACTGGCTCAGGTAATTCGGCTAAGGATAATGTTGGCTACCTACTCGTAGGTGGCATGGAGGCCTCAGTTTTGGAGGATACCGAGAATATTGCATCGCCTGCGGCAACACGTGCCGAGGGTGTAGATATCAATACATTCGACGTTGTTATCACCAACCAGGCAGGTGACGAGGTGGCTTCGTTCAAGTATGGTGAGCGTCCACAGGAGCCTATCGCTTTGGAGGGTGGCGTATATAAGATCGCTATGTCGTCAGCTACGATGCAGGGTGCTGCATGGGAGACCCCTGTATATTCTGGCGAGAAGGAGGTGATAATCACACGTAAGCAGACAACTACGGTTAGCGATCTTGTTTGTAAACTTGCAAATATCAAGGTTACTGTTGCCTATGCAGCCGATATTGCTCAGGAGCTCGATCCAGAATATACTAAGATGACTGTAGAGTTGGCTGAGAGTGGCTTGGAGTATGCGTTTACCGAGACACGTGCAGGTTATTTTGCTCCGATAGCTGTTGATAATACCCTTAAGTTGACCTTCAACTGCCGCTACAAGGGTGAGACTAAGGATATCATCATGACTAATGAGATTAAGGGTGTTAAGGCAGCACAGTGGCGTAAGATTAACGTTGTTATCCAGCACGCTGCGGATGGTACTGCTACTATTGGTATTGTTTGCGACACATGGACTTACGATGAGGAGGTGACATTCGATACCTCTGCATCGCTCATGGAGGAGGTTATTCCAGATGATACTGACGCTCCAGTAATTGTATGGGAGGGTTACGACCTTAATGAGCCATTTGAGCTTAACGACGGTATGTTTGATGCTGAGGGTAACTTTAAATCAAGCATAAACCTTGATATCACAGCTAAGGCTGCCATTAAGTCGTTGGTAGTGAAGGTGTCGTCAAACAATGCAGAGTTCGTTAAGGCATACTCTGATATTATGCCTCTCGAGGAGGATTTGTGTGCCCCAACAGCTGCGGCATCAATCCTTAAGATGATGGGCTACCCAACAGATGCTAAGGATACAACATCAACGCGTATTAAGTTTGCTGCACAGGCAGATATGCTTAAGTCGTACGAGGGTACTCACTCTTATGAGATTACCGCCACCGACGCTAATGGTGCTCACACCACAGTGACACTCTCAATTAAGTATGGTCAGAGCGTTGCTCCAAGCATCGTATGGGTGGGCTACGACATCGATCAGCAACAGACCTATTTTGCAGGTATGACTTGCGACCTTGAGGTATCTGCTCCAGCGACTATTGCCGACCTCGGTGTTAAGATCATCTCTGCTACGCTTACCCCAGAGGAGCTTTCTAGCGTAGGTCTTGCTGGTGAGTTTAGTCTTGTGACCGATACTCAGTATTTTGATCAGTTGAAGAGTCTCGGTTTCCCTGTAGGCGATCAGGTTGCTGGTCAGACTAAGCTCGACCTAAGTATCACAACCTTCCTCGGTGTGCTCAATGCCTTTGGTCCTGGCGAGCATAAATTTGAGATCTCAGTTGTTGATGCTAATGGCAACACAACTATAAAGACTGTAAATATTCGTTTTGAGTAGCATAACTAACCCAAAGTATGCATGTTATGAAAAAAATATTAGCATTATTGAGCATGGTACTCGCTGTAGTTGCCTGCTCAAAGGATATAGACGCAAGTGTGGAGATGGCTGCGGGTGAGGGCGCTATTCGTTTTGCTGTTGCCTCTCAGTCTGATATTACAGCCGATGATAACGTTGTCATCAAGATATATAAGGTAGATGGCGCAGAGGAGGCTCTCATTCGCCGTTATGACTCTGTAAACGATGTTCCCGACTACCTTGCACTGCTCGCTGGTGGCTATGTAGCTAAGGTTCAGGTTGGCGAGAAGCATGCCGTATCGTTCGATTCTAAGTACTATTATGGTGAGTCTACATTCGAGGTTAAGCCTTCGGAGGTTGCTGCCGTAACCGTAGATTGTAAACTTCAGTCAACAATCGTTACGGTGAAGTACGATGCTACGGTGGCTGCGACACTCTCGGAGGGCTACTTCACCACTGTTGCAATTGCCGAGTCGTACGATAAGCAGGCTATTGTTACTGGCGATGTATTGTCGCTTACCTACAACGATTCTAAGGATGGTTATGTTATCATGCCTGAGGGTCAGACATCTCTATACTGGCACTTCGAGGGTACTCACCCCGTAGAGGGCGACATCATCAAGGAGGGGCTTATCGAGAACATCAAGCCTGCTGCGCGCTATACCATCACACTTAAGTACTCGAAGGATGCTCCAGGTAACCTTGTATTTGAGGCTACGGTTGATGAGTCGGTAGAGGAGTTTGAAGATACTATCATCTTCTCGCCAGACCCAACGATGATTGGCGAAGGCTTCGATATTGCTAGCCAGCAGCTCTCTACCACTGCATCACGCACCTATCAAGTTGCATCGTTGGCATCGATCTCTCATATCACCCTAAACGCATCTGGTGTTGAGTATGATTTGCTTCAGAATGCGCCCGCAGGTATCACCGTTGAAAAACTTGACGAGGTTACTTATAAGGTGATCGTTGCCGAGGCGTTCTTCACGCTTGTAGCTGGTGGCGAGCAGGTGCTCACGTTCCACGTTGAGGATGTAGATGGCGGCAAGCTCACTAAGGATGTAAACTACCTTGTTCAGGGTATCATGCCACTCTCAACGTCGGATTACGACCTATGGTTTGGTAATGTTACGTTCACGGCGACGGTACTTAATGAGGCAGCATCGTCAGTAAAGGTTGCATACTCGGCAGATGGCGTTGCATGGACTGAGGTAGATGCTGTGGTTGGTGCTGATGGTACATATACTGCCGCTGGTGCTAACTTCGCAGCCGAGCAGAACTACTCTTATAAACTCATTGTAGATGGCGTAGAGGCTGGTAAGACTCTTACTCATCAGACAGCTGCTGGTGCCCAGATCCCTAATGGCGACATGGAGTCGTGGAGCAATGAAACTACACCTTCAGGCTTTTGGAGTTCGGGTAATAATAGCTTTACCACACTATTGAAGCAGTCTAATGATGCTCATGGTGGCTCATCTAGTGCAAATCTTACGGCTCGCTCGGCTGTGGGTAAGTTCGCAGCAGGTAACCTCTTTACAGGAAGCTTCGAGCTAAGTATGTCTACAATGAGTGGTAAGGTTACATTTGGTAAGGATTTCAAGTATACTGCGCGTCCTCGCTCGGTTACATTCTGGATGAAGAACAATCAGGGCAATATCACTCATGGTGATAAGACAAGCGGTACTGATCCATATTCAGCTATGGTGCTTATCACTGACGGTACGGTATATACTGTAGATACTACAGATGAGTCAACATTCCTTACTAAGGATAATCTCAAAGATAAGCCAGGTATGATTGCTTATGCTCTCCTTTCGGATACTGACTCTAATGGCGATTGGGTTCAGAAGACGCTCGAGTTGACATATGTTGACAATTGGCAGAGTATGACCCCTAAGAAGATATCTGTGTCGTTCTCAACATCTGCTTATGGTGACTATTTCTGCGGTTCTACAGAGTCGTGGATGTATGTCGACGATATCGTCCTTAACTATTAGTAACTAAACGAGATAGTGGCACGAGTATGGTTGCCACTATCTCTTCAATCTTTATTGATGAAGAAATTTTATTTAGCCCTTATACTCATTACCACGTCGCTAGGTCTATCTGCTCAAGAGGTAGGGTTGACACCAAATGAGGCACGTAAGCAGAGAGGATTCTTCTCTGACGACCTCTTTGTGCCTAAAGGACAATGGATTTTCGGTGGTTCGGCAGCATACTCCAC
>X129_Alpine_Ibex__coassemble_30_pt1 | contig 16896 bp, 13 predicted proteins | sample X129_Alpine_Ibex__metabat2_low_PE_004 | metagenome-assembled genome bin X129_Alpine_Ibex
GGTGGAACCTTTGGTGGCAGAACTATCTTCGCATCGTTCCTAACACCAGGTAGCATGAATATTCTCGACTACCTCGTATACCCCAACCAGGCGGCTATCGAGGCTCTCGACCCAACACTCCTTCTCGGCGGTCAGATCGATCTCTCGCAGCACCTTATGCTCGCTGCAATCATCGGCGGTTGCTTTAGCGGTGTGGGCGTAGGTATCGTAATTCGCAATAACGCCGCAACGGGTGGTACAGATATTACAGGTATGCTGCTCCACAGATTTGCAAAGATGAAGTTTGCTAACGGCGTGCTACTTTCAGATGCCATCATCGTGCTTAGCGGTCTTATCGTTATCGGCTTCGGCATCGGCATAGAGGGTCCTGGCGCAGGTGTTATGCTCTCGCTCTACTCTGCTGTATGTATATTTGTGAATGCCAAGGTTTTGGGCTACACCATCGATGGTGCATCGCGCGATAAACTACTATATATCATATGCGACGTGCACTCAGACAAAATGCGTCAATATATCCTTCATGAACTAAACCGTGGCGGTACATATATCAAGGCTAAGGGTATGTACACCGACAACGATAAGGAGATGATCTTCCTGGTAGTAAACCGCAAGGAGGTGCGCAACGTGCAGCACAAGATCAAGGAGTTTGATCCCAAGGCATTTGTTGTTGTTACCGACGCTTACGACACCTTTGGCGAGGGCTTCAAACCATTCCCCGAGGAGAACGGCATGCCTACCGAGTAACCACGAATCAACATTAAAGAGCTAAAGATGAACATCGCTATGAATAATTTGCGCCCACTCACTGGTAGCGGGCGCAAGCTATATATCGAGACATATGGTTGCCAAATGAACGTTGGCGATTCAGAGATTGTAGTATCTATCATGCAGCAGGAGGGCTATCGCTATACCGAGAGCCTCGAGGATGCAGACATCGTGCTTATCAACACATGCTCGATACGCGACAATGCCGAGCAGCGTATCTGGGGACGACTCAGCGAGATGCGACGCATGCGTAAGCAGAAGCCCTCACTCATCATAGGCATCATCGGCTGCATGGCAGAGCGCCTCAAGGATGAGCTAACAAAGGGGGGCTCGGGCGTAGATATCGCTGCTGGACCCGACGCCTACCGCGACCTACCACGCCTGGTGCGCGAGGTGGATAATGGTGCCACAGGTATTAACGTGGAGCTATCGAAGGAGGAGACATATGCTGAAATTGCCCCCGTACGCCTCGACAAAAATGGTGTGAGCGCCTTTATCGCCATCATGCGTGGCTGCAACAACTACTGCTCATACTGCGTAGTGCCCTACACCCGAGGCATTGAGCGTAGCCGTGATGCCGAGACCATCATCGCGGAGGCTCGCACACTCTTCGAGAATGGCTACCGCGAAGTGACACTCCTAGGACAGAACGTTAACTCATACCGCACAGGCGAGGTAGACTTCCCCGAGTTACTTAAACGTGTGGCAGAGATATCACCACTTCTTCGTGTGCGCTTTGCTACGTCACACCCCAAGGATATCAGCGACAAGCTGCTCGAGACAATGGCATCGATGCCAAACATCTGCAAGGCTATACACCTCCCTGCACAGTCAGGCTCTACGGAGATGCTCAAGCGCATGAACCGCAAATATACGCGCGAGTGGTACTTGGAGCGTGTTTCGGCCATTCGTCGCTACATGCCCGACTGCGCCATCACCACCGACCTTATAGCAGGCTTTGCTCACGAGACCGAGGAGGAGCATAAGGATACATTGTCGCTCATGCGCGAGGTGGGCTACGACTTCGCCTATATGTTCAAGTATTCAGAGCGACCAGGAACATTCGCACAGCGCAACCTTGGTGATGATATCCCTGAGGACGTTAAGACTCGTCGCCTAACCGAGATCATCGAGCTCCAGAACGAACTCTCGGCAGAGAGTAATAAGCGCGATGTGGGTAAGGTGTTCGAGATTTTGGTGGAGTGCACCTCAAAGCGTAGCGACGAGCAACTATCGGGTCGTACATCGCAGAATAAGATGGTGGTATTCGACCGTGGCAACCATCGTGTTGGCGACTACGTAAAGGTGCGCATCACAGGCTGTTCATCAGCCACCCTCTTCGGCGAAGAGATTTAGGCTCGTGGATGCGGCCGACACATTCTCGCGGACACATACTCGTGGATGCGGCCGACACTCCACATGCGGACACATATTCGTGGATGCGACCGACACATTATCGCGGACACATATTCGTGGATGCTGCCGACACATGCAGGCGGACAGCATGCCACTAACAACAAAAGACCGACACCCATTAGGCGTCGGTCTTTTAGTTGGCTAATCGTTGGTTGTGTCTGAATATCTGCCAGCTATTTAGCAGGTTTTGCCATACGATATATGCCGTAGGGGCTATTGAAGCTATAGGGTCGAGAAAGTTGAGCGATAGCCATATAGCAAATATCGTATTCTTCTGACCTACCGACTGCGTAGTAGCCACCACATCACCCGTATATCGACCCAACAGGCGTCCCAGTCCAAACTGTGCAAGACACAATATCAAAGCCACTGCCGCAAGCTCCACCTCGATAAATGGCGCTACCTCGGCATTTAGGATAAAGAGCGTGGTGCGACCCATGACAAGGATCAACGACACGAGCCACAAGTAGAACGACACTATAGAGTGTGATGCAAACCACTCAGCTACACGAGGCAGTAGCCAGCGACATAGTTGCGCCACAACAAACGGAGCAATGAGCGTAGGTGCCACACGACCGATAATCTCGACAAACGTACAGCTACCACTGCCAAAGGCATGAAGCATGGGTGGTATAAGCAGTGCTGTGACGAGGTTACACACAAGGCTATAAGTAACCATCATCGTGACATTAGCACCGAGCATATTGCCAATCACTACCGCCGCCATGGCTATGGGTGCCAAGACACATATCATGGCTCCCTGCGCCACCGTGAGTCCTAGCCATGGTTCAACAAGGAGGTAGACCAAGATAGCACCCACAAACTGAATCATCAGCATCACAAGATGCGACCAACAAAGGCGCATATTACGAATATCGATCTTACAGAACGTAACAAATAACATCGCAGCAATGAGTAGCGGCGTAAGCAGATGTGCGCTCGCCTCCTCAACAGCTGCAAGGGGGTGGCGGAGCAGTGCCCCGACAACCATAGCGAGAGGCATTAGTATTGTCTGAAGATTATGTCTTGATATTGCCATAGGGGTTGAGCAATAGAAGTCGTTAGTGAATTAGAAATTTCAGCATAGCACACATCATTGCGTCACGCTGCTCATTATCGGTAATCGTCTCGAAGGGGAAACCTGCAACAAATGTTCGATAATCGCCCTTATAGACCACTGCAGCACTCTCGTTTGTAGCACAATAGCGCATAACTATATAGGAGTCCCTTCCCGCAGGACGGACAACCTCGGGTGACTCTACCGAGTAAATCTTATCGTTCAGTTCGGTATTAAACCTCACCCTAGGCAAGCTATCCAGAAAACTGATGTTAAGGCTCTTGACATCACCACGACGTGTAGCACGACCACCGCCATAACTTACGTGAAGTATCTCCTGAGCAAACTTACGTCCAGCATCCGTAGAGAGTGGCGATTGCCACAAGTCGCTGAGCAGATAGCTACCCGAAACCAATATAGATCCACCGCCCATAGCATACGCCTTGAGGGCTGCTTGCAAAGCCTCGGGAAGCACCTCAAAGCGATACCCATTACCACATCCAATAGGTGTCGTACGCTGCTTTCCCAATATCAGATCAACGGCATCATACTCCTCAAGCGATATCGCGCCACACTCCACCGCACGATGTGACGCCGAGGCAAAGGAGTAGCCCGCAGCCAAGATAGACTCGCCGTGAAGCGATACAAAGTCGAAGGTGTTACCTGCGATTATCTCTGTTTCAAAGTCGCTATACGACTGTCCGAGGGCATTACTATCGTTCTGCGAGTTATAGAGCTCGCGGCTAAAGTTTGTCTGCTCACCAATAAACGATATATCCTCGATATAGGCGGCACCACTATCATAACAGTTATAGAAACCAGCATCCTTATCGCTCGTATAGCTCACGGGCGCCGACACTCTATCAAAGCCATTGATCACAAGCACACTCTTACGAGAGCTACCCACAGCCGCAGCAAGGGTCTCCGAGTCGAAGCTCTCGCCACCATCATTCACTGCCGTGACGCGATAACTATATATCTTGCCAGGCTCTAGTTCTAGCTCTATTGTAGTGGCATCTACCCTACGACCAGTATCAAAACCACCTCCATCTACGCGCGTGTACAAAATATAGTAGTCGGGCATCGCCGTGGGTTCAAGCTCATCGGGTGTTGGCGCCCAGCTAAGGCGTACGCGAGAGCCCTCGAGCTCCGCAGCGAAGCTATTTATGGGTAACGGCTGGATAACATACCCCGTATCATACTGACTCGACAGGTATCGCACCACACCCTTGTATATCGCACGACTAACGTCGAAGCGGAACTGCGGGTCGAGACCATAGCGCATGTCGGCAAAGTTCTGGTGCGAAAGCAGCTCAAGGAGCATCGTGGGACACCATGGGAGGCGTGCTTCGTAGTAGGACTTATCCCACATGCCACGACGCACCCACGCGCTATCATAGCTATGACGCAGATCACCAACAATCTGCGTCATCACCACATCGGTGAGATCGCGAGAGCGAAGACGCGAGATATCGTCCTCGAACTCAGCCTCATTATCACGTGTGCAGTAGATACCCAACGTGCCAATAACCCTATCTGTGGTGCGCACACCAGCATCGGAGTGAAATGCTATCGCCAGGTCGAGAGGTATCGACTTACCCTTTACTCGGCTGCGTCGTGACGAGCCTCCCATAAGGGCATTTACCCAATGTGCCCTCGACATATAGTCATCCTTGTAGTCGTCGACACTACCCTTAGGAGCATAAACATCGGGGGAGAATCCTGACCACTGCAACCAGTATCTAGCCCCCTCAGTAAAGCGCGGATAGCCACTCGTAAGACTCTCATACTCACGCTCTTCGCTACGTAAAGATGGATGCACCTCACGGCTCACATTGCCCATGCCGCCACCAATCTTTACTGCATCGGCTGTAACAACACCCGAACTCTCAGAGCCATTATCTAGGGTCACAAGAGGTCGTTCATCACATGCCACAAAGTAGAACTCGCCGAGCGGAATCCACATGCCACCACCCATACGCTGATTAACTAGAAACTCACGATCGCCACCCGAGGCATGCACCGTATAGTGAGCATCGCGCACCGACTGCTTGTGTGTGAAATATGAGATATAGAGGGTATATACTCCCGACTCCTCGATTGCTGCGCTCCACGTCGCCGAACCACGCCTCTCATCCTTAGTCTTATCTTTTGGCGTGACGGTGGCAATCATGCGCGACGAACCATCCGTAAATGGGTTATGACCTGTTGGATACTCCTCGTACTTTTGTGCAAAGCCGCTACCAGCACGACTCCACGCTCCACTCTCGGTGTATATGCTCTGATCAATACCCTCATCGTTGTCGATGATGATCTCCTCGCAACGCATGCTACGCTCACGTGGCAGCAACACCGTAGCACCTGCACGCTCGAGCATAGGCATAAGGAAGGGCACTACGTAGCTCTGAGTATATAGGTCTTCGACAGTCTCCCAGAGTCGCGAACGTTGCCAACACCACTCGCCCGTGTTATTATTAAAGTATCTACCGTGGCTCTGCCAAAGGGCAATATGGCGATCTCTAAGACCACGTTTAGGCTGCGACAGAGAGGAGATGCGTCGAATAAGAGGTGCTTTTGCGCTATTGGTAAATGAACCACCTTCGCGACTTTGGGTATAGTAATGAGGTATGAGCTCTTCGACACTCCACTTATCGGCATATAGGCGTAACTCATACTCCTCAAACTCATCAGGGAGCTTCTCTCGAATAGCATCATAGAGTTCTTCGACACTCTCCTCGCGCATTGGGAAGTATGCTAACTCCGAGGAGGCACGTATCTCTAGTGTCGGCTTACTGCTCGCTACATCTTCCTCCGAAGCTACAGCATCACTCTCCGAGGATTGACTCTCGGCAACAACCTTTATCTCGTTGACCTTAACGTAGCACCCAGCAACCTCCTCAAGAGTAACACGCGTAAGAGCCTTAGCTATAGAGTCCTTAAGATATCGTGGCACGGTGCGTTGTTGTGCGTCGACAGAGGTTGGAGTAAAGGTGATTATGACGATCCCAAGTAAGAGAAGGAGTATGTTTTTAAGTTGTTGCATCGCGTAGAAATTTATGTGGCAAAGGTATAAAAAAAAGTGATAGCCACCACACTTATGTTCACGAAAAATTCATACCTTTGCACACATGAGAATTATAAACCTAAAAACAAAATAAAGCATCATGAGAAAAGGACTCATACTCAGTTTTGTGGCGCTACTATGGGTAGCAGCTACCTCGGCACAAGATTTTGATAGTTACTTCACAGATAAGACTCTGCGCATAGACTACACCTTCAGCGGAAATAGCTCCGAACAGCATGTCTCGTTGCGCGAGTTGTCAATGGCTGATGGCTGGTGGGGACGCCGCGTCAATCTCGACAATGTTCCGCTCAAAGGCAATGGCGACCTTACACTCTATAGTGCTGATGATCAGAATGTAATATACAAAACATCATTCTCTTCGCTCTTCCAGGAGTGGATCACAACGCCCGAGGCTCAGACAATATCTAAGAGTTTTGAATTCACAATTCTTGTACCAATGCCCATCGAGGATGTTATCGCAGAGATTGTGCTGCGCGATAACACTGGCAAGGAGAGTGTGCTGCGTCACACCATATCTCCAAACGATAAACTCATACGCGACCGCTCACGACAGCAGCGACTACCACACAAGTATATTCACAAAGGTGGCGACTCTAAGGAGTGTATTGACGTAGTTATACTGGCTGAGGGATATACCGTAGATGAGATGGATACATACTTCAAAGATGCACAGATCGCAACAGAGGAGATCTTGTCGTACGAGCCATTTAAGACGCACGCCGACAAGTTTAACTTTATCGTCATTGCAAGCCCCTCGGAAGATAGCAACGTCACAGTTCCTCAGGACAACGAATGGCGTACCACCGCCGTGGGCTCTAACTTCCTTACATTCTACATGGATCGCTACCTCACATCGAGCAACGTATATGCGATGTACGACCTTGCGACCAACATCCCTTGCGAGCACTTTATAATCCTCGCCAACACAGATACTTATGGCGGTGGCGGCATCTACAACTCATACACCCTCACAACGGCACACCACCCAGCCTTCCGCCCAGTCGTAGTACACGAATTTGGTCACTCGTTCGGAGGTCTTGGTGACGAGTACTTCTACCTCACCACCGACAATAACGACGAGATGCACTCGCTTAAGCACGAGCCATGGGAGCCCAACATCACCACCCTTGTAGACTTCGAGTCGAAGTGGGCAGATATGGTTGAAGAGGGCGTGGAGATACCTACAGAGGTTACTGCGGAGCGCACCAAGAACTACACCGTGGGAGTCTACGAAGGTGGCGGCTATCGCTCAAAGGGCATTTATCGTCCAGCAGACGTTTGCCGCATGCGCAACAATACTGCCGAGCGCTTCTGCCCTGTCTGTGAGCGCGCTATCGAGAGGGTGATTTTGCACCAGACGAAGTAAGAGAGTTGTTAGTTGTTAGAGTTGCGCTCGTACCGAGCGCAGAGGATTTTTAAGACCATTAGGATTTTTTAGGACCTTAAGACCGTTACGAGGTCGGGTATCACAATTTTTCTTATCGTCTTACTTGTCTTATCGTCCTATCGTCTTACTTGCCTCAAACTAACAACTAACAACTTTTTTAGAAAAATATTTGTTTTTTCGTGAAATATTGCTTAAATTTGTTATTCGATTAACAGCCATGTTAATCCACCAATCGAAAACAACCTAAAAACTAACAAATAAACCTATTGAAAGACTATGACAAAGATCCTAAAAATTCGCGATCTTACATTGCGCGACGGACAGCAGTCGTCATTCGCAACACGTATGACTCAGCAGCAGGTAGATCGCTGCCTTCCTTTCTACAAGGATGCAGGCTTCTACGCTATGGAGGTTTGGGGCGGTGCAGTGCCCGACTCTGTGATGCGCTATCTTAACGAGAACCCCTGGACTCGTCTTGAGACTATCAAGAAGGCTGTAGGTGACGTATCTAAGCTCACAGCATTGTCGCGTGGTCGTAACCTCTTTGGCTATGCTCCTTACACCGACGAGATCATCGACGGTTTCTCACGCAACGCTATCGAGAGCGGCTTGGGTATCATGCGTATCTTCGACGCCCTAAACGACGTGGACAACGTTAAGTCAACTATCAAGTATATCAAGCAGTATGGCGGTATTGCTGACTGCGCAGTCTGCTACACCGTAGATCCTAAGTATTCGGATGGCGAGGAGCATGAGAAGGTATTTACCGACGAGTACTTCCTAGACAAGGCTCGCCAGATGGCTGAGCTTGGTGCCGACATGATCACTATCAAGGATATGTCGGGTCTTATTCCTCCTGCACGTGTCGCAGGTCTTATCAAGCTACTCAAGAAGGAGCTTGGCGTTACCGTTGACTTCCACACTCACTGTACCCCTGGCTACGGTCTAGGCTCAGTATATGCAGCTATCGTTGCAGGCGTTGACATCGTGGATACCAACTGCTGGTGGTTTGGTGGCGGCACAGGTGCTCCTGCCGTAGAGCTTGTATACTTGTTCTGTAAGAAGCTCGGTATCGAGCTTGGCGCAAACATGGAGGCTGTAGCTAAGATCAACGAGCAGCTTAAGGATATCCGTAAGGAGCTTGAGCTATCGGTATTTGGCGCAGAGAAGCCACTTCCAAAGCCATTCAACCCACTTACCGACGAGACCCCAGCTGAGGTTGATGCACTGCTCGACCGCTGCGTGAAGGCTGCTCAGGAGGAGAATTGGGATGAGCTGTTGGTAGCATCACAGGCTATCGAGGCATACTTCGGCTTCCCAGCACCTAACAAGCTCGTTCAGGATGCTGAGATCCCTGGTGGTATGTACTCAAACATGGTGGCACAGCTCAAGCAGCTTGGTGCTGAGGATATCCTTCCACGTGCTATGGAGCTTATCCCTCCTGTACGTCTTGCAGCAGGTCTTCCACCACTCGTAACCCCTACATCGCAGATCGTAGGTGCTCAGGCCGTAAACTGCGCTATGGATGAGAAGGCAGGTCGTGCTATGTATACAAATAAGTCTGCACAGTTCGTAGGCCTCGTTAAGGGCGACTACGGTCGCACTCCTGTGAAGATCTCTGAGGACTTCCGCGAGAAGATCTGTGGCTTCCGTGAGGAGCGTCCTTACGACACATCGAAGTACCAGAAGCAGCCTAACCCTGTGTTGGAGGAGGCTGGTGGCGTACTCCTTGCCGAGAACGAGAAGGAGGAGCTCTTGCTCGAGTTGTTCCCATTTGTGGCTAAGGCATACCTCACAGGCATCAAGAAGGCGGCTTACGCTGAGAAGGTTGCTGCCGACCCATCACTAAAGAAGGAGGAGAAGGTAGAGCTTCAGCCTATCACTGGCGATACCATCTGCGCACCACTTCCAGGTCGTGTTATCGAGCTTAAGGTTAAGGTGGGTGACACCGTAGCCGTAGGTCAGGAGGTTGCCATCCTCGAGGCTATGAAGATGGAGAACTCTATCACTTCAGACTTTGCCGGCAAGGTTAAGCAGATCATCGTTCGTGAGGGCGACACCGTACAGGCTGAGGGCGTTATCATCGAGATCGAGAGCGCTAAGGCAGGTGCTGCAGCTAGTGGCAAGCGTCCAGTTACTGGCAAGGCTGTATGCGCACCACTTCCAGGCCGTGTCATCGAGCTTAAGGTTAAGGTTGGCGATAAGGTTACTGCTGGCCAGGAGGTTATGATCCTCGAGGCTATGAAGATGGAGAACTCTATCACCACCGACTACGCTGGCTTCGTGAAGCAGATTTTGGTTGCGGAGGGCGACACTGTTGCTGCTGATGCTATCCTTATCGAGGTAGCTGACTCTATGGAGGATGACGCTGCCGATGCAGGTGCTGAGCGCAAGGTTACTGCTGCTGATGGCAAGACCGTGAACGCACCACTTCCTGGTCGTGTTATCGAGATCAAGGTTAAGGCTGGCGACACCGTTACTCTTGGTCAGGAGGTTATGATCCTCGAGGCCATGAAGATGGAGAACTCTATCTCGTCGGATTATGCAGGTAAGGTTCTTGGACTATTGGTTGCTGAGGGCGACACCGTTGCTGCTGACCAGCCATTGGTTGTTATCGAGTAACGACAATTAAATATCTACATTTAAATATGGAGTCGCATTTCTGCGGCTCCATATTTTGTTTGGCTTTATAGTTGTAGTCGAGCGAGTAGTTGAACAACGTTTACTCACTTCAAATTTTTCAGACTATGACACTAAAGACTGTTGCTGCGGCACTCATCACAGTGATTGAGCTACCCTATGCCTACGACGCTCTTGAACCTTACATCTCGGCCGAAACGATGCACTTTCACCACGACAAGCACTACGCTGGCTATGTGGCTAAGCTCAAGGAGCTTGTCGCAGACACACGCTATGCCACCCTTCCGCTCGAGGATATTGTGCGCCAGAGCGATGGCGCTGTGTTTAACAATGCAGCGCAGGCTCTCAATCACGAGCTATTTTTTGAGCAATTTTCAAAGCACCCACGTCACCACCCTACGGGAAAGCTGCAACACGCCGTAGATTTACAATTTGGCTCTCTGGACGAGCTCGAACGGTCGATGACAACGGCGGCAGTGTCGCTCTTCGGCTCGGGCTGGGTGTGGCTGGCAGCAGATAACGATGGTGTGCTCTACGTGATAGCAAAGCCTAATGCCGGCACACCGATAACCGATGGATTGCATCCACTCGTCGCCCTCGATGTGTGGGAACACGCCTACTATCTCGACTATCGCAATAAACGCAAGGAGGCGGTAGAGGGCATGTTCAAGCTCATCGACTGGGCAACGATAGACAAGCGATATGAGAGCATATAAAACATTAGGGGATGACTAAAAAGCAAATTAGTCATCCCCACTTTGTTATATGTCGTACAGAATGATGTCGTTGTAGACTTAACCACTCACACTTAGAATGGCAGATCGTCTGGATCGTCAGCTGGCATCTGTGGTGCTACAGGCTGTGGCTGTGGCTGCGCAGGCTGCTGATACTGAGGTTGTGCAGGTTGCTGATACTGAGGTTGTGCAGGTTGCTGATACTGAGGTTGCGCAGGCTGCTGATACTGAGGTTGCGCAGGCTGCTGATAACTGCTCTGCTGATATCCACCCTGCTGTGTACCCTCCAAGCGACGACCAAGCAACTTCATATCATCGGCAACGATCTCCATACCGAAGTGACGCTGACCATCCCTCTCCCACTCACGGCTACGTATACGTCCCTCTATATATATCTGCGACCCTTTGTGCACATACTTATCTGCCACATCTGCCAGACCACGCCACAGGGTCACTGTATGCCACTCGGTATGCTCCGTAGTCTCGTTAGTCTGGCGATTAAAGATGCGCTCAGTAGTGGCAAGGCGCAAACGCACAACCTTAACACCACTCTCAAGGGTGCGAACCTCAGGGTCCTGACCCACATTTCCTAAAAGAATTACCTTGTTAATCATATCTCGTTATCATCTAAATTTACTCGTTTTGCTCTCTTGCTCTTTCTCTCGCGCTCGCCATCCTCGTCTTTAAACTCAATCTCGGCGATCAGGTTACCCGTAAAGTCCTTGTCGGGACCCTCCATCAGACGAGTCTCGATAGGCTGGTAGTACATCGCACGACGAAGATTTTCTGGTAGACCCTTAGCGCGGAAGAGCTTAACAGCATCCTTCTCGGTCATCAGCACGATAGCACGCGGATGGCGCAAAAGCAGCTCGTACAGAGCCTTCATATCCTCCATCGTATAGCTATGATGGTCGGGCATGATCATCTTATCGACAACATTAAACCTCACCTGTGCCTCTCGCACGAATGGGCGGGGGTTGCCAACGCCAGCAAGCAGGATCGCCTGACATCCATAGTCGATAAACTCGCGCTCCTCGAAGTAGAACACAGGTTCTATATCCTGAGGCACTATATGCGAGAAGTATACCTTCTGGTAGGCTATCGTACGTAGATTGTTGCGCCACAAACGGCGATCGAGCGGACTCATCTGCTCCGAACACTTCGACACGATGAAGAAGTGGGCTGCCGACAGTCGCGACTTAAGATCGCGCAGACGCCCTGCAGGTAGCAGTTTATCGCTCTCATGGGGGCGTGTGGCATCAAGAATGACTATATTTACCTTTGCACGGACTCTACGATGCTGGAAACCGTCATCCATAATTATGAGGTTCACCTCGGGATGCTCTCGCTGAATACGCTGAATGGCAGATACACGATCCTCCGAAACGACAACAACGGTATCAGGGAACTTGAGCTTCACCTGTAGAGGCTCGTCACCCACGCGAAGATAGCTGTCCGAGCACGACACCTCGTGATAGCCCTTTGTCTGACGACCATATCCACGCGAAAGCATGGCGATGTTATAGGAGGCAGAAAGCTCTGAGATAAGCATCTCAGCCATAGGCGTTTTGCCCGTTCCACCAACTGTAATATTGCCGACACACACTATCGGGATATCGAACGAATAACTCTTGAACACACCCCAATTGTAGAGGCGATGGCGTGTAGCTATCACCGCTGCATAAATCCACGACAGTATGGTAAGGAGTGGTTTCATCAACAATTAGTTACGCGTAAACATAGTTATACAATCTTGTCAAAGATACAATTTATTTTGCATATGCACAACTATATGCCTCTATTTTTTACAATTCACGACTAATTATGACGAAATTATTATTGACATCTTCAAATTTTTATTAACTTTGCCAATTATGAAGAGGCTCTCAATTTATACTGCTGCTATATTGGCAATGTTCTCTATAGCATGTGGCGGCAACTCGTCCGACAACGAGAAAAATCATAACGAATTTGGCGACTTTGATGGCTACGAATATACCGACTCTCTTGAGAACGAGCCAGTATTACTCTTTGGCATTGACACCACACCATATACCGTAACCACAGACTCAGTACGCTCAGGCGAAACCGTAGGCGGAATATTGGGTCGCAACGGAATCTCGGCACGCAAGGTCGATCAACTAGATAAGATGGCTGACAGCATCTTCCCTCTTCGCGATATCCGCGCCGACAGAGCTTACACAATGTTTAAGCGCGTTGTAGGCGACTCCACAGGCACGCACGAAACTCTTGACTACTTTGTATATCAGATAAATAATACCGAGTATGCTACGTTTGCTTTCGTGGGCGACTCGGTTAATATTACACGCAACTCACTACCAATCACCATAGTACGTAATGCAGCACATGCCGAGATCACATCGTCGCTATGGGGCGCGATCATGGCTCAGAACCTCCCATACGCACTCGCTGCCGAGTTCGAGGATATCTTCAAGTGGAGCGTGGACTTCTTCGGCATTCAGGAGGGCGACAAGTTTGGAGTGATCTACGATGAGAAGTTTACAAACGACAAATCTGTGGGCGTAGGTCGCATCTACGGTGCATATTTTACAAGCGGGTCAAAGACCACATATGCAATACCATTTGCCGACGAGAACGGACGAGTAACATACTGGGACTACGATGGTCAGTCGCTCAAGCGCCAGATGCTTAAGGCGCCTCTTAAGTACACACGCATCAGTTCAAAGTTTACCCACAAGCGCCTACATCCCGTATATCGCGTCTACCGTCCTCACCTGGGCGTAGACTATGCTGCACCTATGGGTACACCTGTACACTCGGTGGCTGACGGTACTGTAATCAAAGCCGGCTGGGGCGGTGGCGGTGGTAACACCATCTACATCAAGCACGCCGGAGGTCTTCAGACAGGTTACCTCCACCTCAAGAGCTTCGCAAAGGGTATCAAGGTGGGTACCAAGGTGACTCAGGGACAGACAATCGGATACGTGGGTTCGACAGGTACATCTACGGGTCCACACCTCGACTACCGCATCTGGCAGAATGGCAAGCCTATAGATCCGCTTAAGGTCACTCAGCAGCCTCAGGAGCCACTAGCACAGAAGTATCGTGAGGACTTTGAGCTTCTCCGCGACCGCATAATCTCGGAACTCGAGGGTACAGCACCCGAGGGTGATCGTGTAACAGAGGATGACATCTTCCACCGTCAGAGCCAGGATAGCACAAACATTGCAAAATAATATGCTCAATGAGTGGGGGTATGGCTGTTGACCAACGCATAGTTGCATTTATAAAGAAGCACCACGTGCTGACACTTGCCACCCTTAAGGTGTCGGGCGAGCAGCCATACGTAGCTAACTGTTTCTATGCCTACGACACCGAGCGCAACATCTTCATATTCACCTCCGATAGCTCGACACGCCATGGCGCGGAGATGGAACAAAATCCACGCGTAGCACTTAGCATAGTACGCGAGACACGCATCGTAGGAGCCATCGAGGGACTACAAATAACGGGACTGGCAGAGCGAGGTGACGATGAGGCTAAACGTCGATATATCAGACGTTTTCCCTACGCCGCCGTGGCACCACTAACACTATGGATGGTGCGTCCAGAGTTTATGAAACTCACCGACAATAAACTAGGTTTTGGCAAAAAACTAATATGGCAAAGCGAGGAGTAATTATCGTTGCAGGGGGCTCAGGGCGCAGAATGCAGAGTGCACTCCCCAAGCAGTTTCTAATCATGGGCGGAGAGCCTGTTGTGGCACGTACCATAAACACCTTTGCCGAGGCACTGCCAGGGTCGGAGATCGTCGTGGTGCTACCCAAGGAGCATATCGAGATGTGGCGCAACCTCGCAGCACGCTTTGACGTAGCTGTACACCGCTGCGTGGCAGGAGGTAGCGAACGTTTCGAGTCGGTAAAGCGTGGCATTGAAGCATTGTCCGACGAGGTGGAGTATATCGCCGTGCACGATGGCGTACGAGCACTCGTAAGCCGCAAGTTGATAATACGCACCATGCTCGAAGCGGAGCGTACCGAAGCAGCAATACCGGTCATAGATGTTGTAGACTCATATCGCAGGGTTACGAACGAGAAATCTGAGGTTGTCCCACGCAACGAGCTACGAATAGTTCAGACTCCTCAAATATTTCTTTCCGAGCTACTACGTAGCGCCTACAGCCAGCCATTAAGCGCAAAATTTACCGATGATGCCTCGGTAGTAGAGAGCTTCGGACACCCAATATCGCTTGTCGAGGGTGAACGCAGCAACCTCAAGATAACAACCCCCGAAGACCTAGAGTGGGCAGAGTGGTGGATTGAAAAAGAGAACAGATAACAGAGAACAGAGAACAGAGGGCAGAGGGCAGAGAACAGAGAACAGAGAACAGAGAACAGAGGGCAGAGAATTGAAAAAATGCTTCCTGCTCAATCTGTGCACAAAAGAGCGCCACTTTTGGCATCATTATCTGCATCACTACCCCCCCCACAAAAAACTAAAAGGGTGTTGACCGTTCGAGTCAACACCCTTAATCATTAAGTATTTCACGTTCACTACTTTAACTTCACAAACTTACCCACAACAAAGACATCTCCGATATCCTTTAGCATGGTTTCGACAAGCACCACATTGGGGTCTGCGGCATACTCGGGATATACGCTCTTAATAGCCTTAAGCACCTCCTTGACATCGAGTAAAACAGCAAGCGTTCCCGACGAATACTTAACATATCCCGAAGCACTCACACTCTTACCATCGATAGTGGACTTAGCAACGATGCTTGCAGTCGAGCGTCTATAGCTGTACTCACCATTCAACGAGCGACCTCCGTGTGAAATAACACCACTTCCCGACTTTAGCTTTAGCTCCGCCGTACCACGCGTAATACCAAGTTTTGTGAGTACGTCGGCAATGACGGGATCGAGCTGTGCTACGGCCATGCTAGCAAGAGGATTGTTTCCGATATATGAAAACGATGCCGACTGATAGCTCCACGTGCCATTAAGCGTAGAGTTAGAGGGGGCTGTCTCGGCTAGCTTCTTATAAGGATCAACAACTGTTGTCTGGTTGTTGTTTGACGTAGCACTACCCAGTAGGCCACCCAAAGCCTTAGACAGGTCAAACTGCGCAGAAACACTCATAGGCATAGCCACAAGCATTATACATAGAGCAAGTAGTGAAGTTAATCGACGCATAATATTTACTTTTTAAACCCAAAACCGAGCATCACATTATCATAGTTATCAAGCATTGTAGTAATGCCATTGAGAAGCGACACCTTTGCACCGAGAGTCTTTACAAATGTTGTCAGACGGGTGCAGTCAAATACCAGCTTAAGAGTCTCGCCCTCGACAAAAGCATAACCCTTCATTGCGCCAAGATTTATAAGCGTCGAGAAACTAAGCTCGATAGCGTGAGACTCAGCAACATAGGTATACGTACCCGAGAGCGTACGCTTACCTATAATGGCACTGAAAGTATTGTCACTATTGAATGTAAACGAGCAACTGCCAGGCTTAATGCCTACATAGTTGTATGCCTTCTGCATCTTCGCAGCAAGTGACTGTGAGAGCGTATTGCCGGCAATATTTGCCAGTTCATTATCGCCCTCAAAGTGAATAGCAGGAATATCGTAGACCCATGTTCCGGCAAGCAAAAACTCTGTGGCCTTACCACCAGTAGCCTTATCTATAAGCTGTGTCGCTCCCGACTTAAGTAGATCACCAAAGCTCTGTGCTGATGCCGTAGAGGCGATGGTGACAAGCGCTACTACAACCTAAAATATTCTCTTCATAAAAATCATGTTATATATACAAACAACGTCTAAGGG
>X129_Alpine_Ibex__coassemble_33_pt1 | contig 16448 bp, 11 predicted proteins | sample X129_Alpine_Ibex__metabat2_low_PE_004 | metagenome-assembled genome bin X129_Alpine_Ibex
CTACCGAGCCTTCGGTAGATGTCGCAGGTTATGCCTCGCATGAGGTTATGCCCGACAAATTTATTGTCACCATCACTACGCAGGAGCGTGATAATCGTGGCAAACAATCGCTCCAGGAGCAGGAGCGAGAGATCTTCAAAGTGCTTCAGCAGGTGGGCATAGATGCCAATACCTCGCTTAAGCTCAAGAACAACTACTCCACAAACAAACGCCGCAGCACTGCCCAGGAGTTTCGTGTATATGAGCTTACGCTGAGTGGCTCGGAGAATCTTAATAAGGCGTTTGCGGCACTTGATACCCTTAACCTATGGTCGGTAGAGCTTACCTCGGCGGTATGTAGTAGTGTGGATGAGATACGTCGTGAGCTGCGCCGTGAGGCTATGCGTGATGCTAAGCAGCGTGCTGAGGACCTCTCGGGGGCTATAGGTCAACAGGTAGGCGAGTGCATCTATATTCAGGATGAGTCGTCGGGAGGCGAGGTTAGGTTTTATGCGCAGAAGGCACGTGCCTTGGTTGAGGAGAGTTACGAAGATAGTGCCAATGCTATCCCTGAGCCTTCGGCAGTAGAGTTCCGCTCGCAGACCATATCGCATCGTGTGATGGCACGCTTCCGACTTCTTATGTAATACCTACTTTTATATATACAAAGAGGTTGAATAAAAAGTGTATTTTGTCGTTATGCTCGCCCTCAAAATGCTCATTTACGCTTAGTAAACTCCGCTTTTTCGGGCTTCGCAGGCCTAAAACTACATCTTTTTATTCAACCTCATAACAAAAAGGAGGTGACTAATTAACTTTTTAGTCACCTCCTTGTTTTTATACTTGTTGTGTGTGACTACAAAGCGCCAGTGTATGAGCCCTTCCAAGCTGTGCCGTTTGAGTCAACAACATCGAAGGTAACCTTGTAACCCTCTGCAACCTCCTCGATTACAACCTCGCCACCACTCTGGAGGTAGATGCCGTTAACCTTTGAACCACCATTTGTACCCTCGCAGTAGTTCTCAGAAGTGCTATACATCCAGTTGAGCACAGGATAAGTACCAGCAGTAGGAACATCGGCATGGTTGCTGCTCGTTACACCCACCTCATGGATAAAGAACTCAACGGTAAAGCCCTCAGCCGCACCGTTAATAACATAGCAGTCACCATATGAGTGCTTGCATGTGAATGATGTCCAGTTGGTTACACCCTCTTCACCAAGCTCCTCGTACATAAATCCTGGAACAGCACCCTCGAATACGAAGCCATATACATCGTTGCCAATCTGGAACATACCCTCGATATAAGAGGTGTGAGCCTCAAGGTCGTTCTCTACATAGAGCTCGCAGATGGTGATATCAGCACCAGCTGAATTATAGCGCCATTCGCTATTGCCATTTGCTGTTGCAGAGTTTACAAGGATAGAGCCATCCTCAGTGCTGTACTCGCCAGTGGGGATAAGACCCGAGTTATCCTCAGGAAGCTGTACTGTGATACGAGTGTATGGTGTACCAAGGTCGGGGTGCTTCTCGCTCATGATGATATCCCAAACATTTGCAGTGCGTGGCTTAGCCTCGAAAGATACCATATCATACTCATAGTAGTTGAGGTCGGGATTCTGACCCTCAGCACCCTGCTTAACCTCGATGCTAGCAGAAGCCTCGCCATAGGTAACGGTGATAGTAGCCGAGCGTACAAAGCCCTCGTTAACGCTTGTAGTGAACGATACTGTACCATCAGCTGCTACGAGGTTAGAGATCCACTCAGCATCGGTAGTAGCCTCAGCAACAACACCCTCAACAGGATTCTCTACAGTGTATGTAAATGAGCCCTCAGTAGCGTCGTAAGCCAAATTTACGCTCTCCTCGTTAATGGTTACTACTGGAGCTGGAGCAACATAAGCGCCCTGCTTAACAGTAAACTCGATAGCTGGCAACATACCATACTCGGCAGTGATCTTACCCTCGCGAGCCTCGCCCGTGTTCTCCGACATAGCGAAGAGGATCTTGTTCTCCTTAACCTGTACCTGGCTAATCCACATAGCGCCGCTCTTAGCCTTAACCTCAACACCCTCGATTGGGTTCTCGAGCTTGTACTCAACCTCGCCCATAGCAGTGTTCCAATCGTACTCAACCACTGCGGTTACAGCCTCAAATACAGGAGTGTTAGGCTTTGGCTGCTCGCCCTGCTCCTTAGCTGCCTGCTTAACAGTAACACTCTTTGAAAGCTCGCCATAAGCTACAGTGATAGTAGCCTCGCGTGCCTCCTCTGCCTCGTTAGCTGCTACGGTGAATGTGATAGTCTCAGCTACAGTAAGGTCTGCAACCCATGCAGCCTCGCAAGTAGCCTCTACCTCAGTGCCCTCTACGGCGTTCTCTACAGAGTAGTTGATAACGCCAGCGCCGCCCTTAGCCTCAAAATTAAGAGTAGTCTCTGTTACGTTCAATACTGGATCCTTAACTGGATCGTCTACACCCTGCTCGGGATCCTCACATGCCACAAATGCCAATGGCAATGCAAGCAATAGATAGAATAGTTTTTTCATAATCTTTAATAATATTAGTTGGTTTAGATAATAATCAAATCTCGCTACTTGCGCTCATCTACAATGGTTACAGTGCCCGATACCGAGCCAGTGATATTGTTGCCAGCATCATCCTGGCACGAGTACTCGATAGTGAGTGTATCGCCCTCTGTAGCAAGACGTATCATACCACCGCGCATTGGAGCCAACGCATCGCCCTTAATTGTGCCGTTTGTAGTCTTAGCATACCATGTTCCAACGAGGTTGCCATCAGAATCTAATAGACCTGGAATGTAGTAGTTTACATAGTTATTGCTATCGGTAGGTAGCTGCTGGTATATACCATCGCATGACTCTGAGCTCGAGTTGAACACCTCTACCATGTAGAGATCGTCACCCTTCTTAGCCTCGACAAACCAGTTCTGGCAACCAGCATTCAGGGTGTCACCATAGTATTTGGCAGTGATCTCTGCATCCTCAACATTAAACTCAATATCCTCGTAGAATGTTGAGAAGATGTAGTTTGTTGCCACGAGCAATTCACCCTCGTATGACACGTAGTGCTTCTCACCCGATGTAAGCTCGATGATAGCCTCAAAGCGATCTTTTGTAACACTTACCGATGCTGTCTTAAAAGCAACACTCTTGGCATACTCGCCATCAGCATCCATAACGGCATAAAAGCTACCCTCCTCACTGAATGTTAGGTCTGCATAGCTGTTTGTAGCGTCATACTCGTAGTTGCCATTAGGGAGGATAGGATATGTCTCGTCTGCTTCGCTCATGCAATACATGTCGAAGAAGTAGTATGTACCATTAGCCTTTGGTGTGCCGTCAGATGCAGCACCACGATCCGAGAGTATGATGTAATAGTTTGGTGTTGTCGAGTATTCTGTGCCGAAGTAGATGCCCTCGAAACGCTTTGCCTTGAACTCTACGTCGTAGTCGCCAGCCTTACCCGCCTGCTTAACCATAATTTCGGCTGAAGATTCATAGTACTTTAGTGTGATCTTAGCCTCGCGTGGCGAAACGCCGTCGTTTGCCTCAATGCTTACCACAACCTTTGAAGCCTCAACCTCGGTGTCGATCCATGTAGCCTGCTCGGATACGTTAATTCGTGTGTCGGCGCCATTAGCTATTGTGTAGCTAATCTCGGCAGTACCGCCCTCAATGCCAATCTCGATAACACTCTCTGAGGTAACCTTCAACGTAGGCTTAGCCTCCTCACCACCCTTCTCGCACGCTACAATGAGGAGCGATGCAAGGAGCAAAAATGAAAAAATCCTCTTCATGAACTATAATTTTTTGAAATAATTATCTAATATCGGGCAAATATACGAATTTTTTAGTTATCAACAATAGTTGATATGGAAGTTTTTTGTAGATGCTTAGGTTTATCGGCGCTACTGCTTTGCGGGAGATTCGGGGAGATTCAGGTAGGGGGTAGTGCGTTTTTCAGGGAGTTTAGTGATTATTATCTTTAATCTCTTTAATCTCTCTAACTTTCCTAATCTCCCTTGTCCGCAACCATCTTAATTGTCTTAAAGGTCTTACGGTCTCATTGTCTTTAATTTTTTAAGACCATTAGGACTATTAAGACAATAAGACCATTACGAGGTCGGATATCACGCTGCTGTTTCGGACGTTGGAGCGTTGGCGCTATCGGCAGTTGGCGCTGTTGTCCGCAACCATCTTAATTGTCTTAAAGGTCTCAATTGTCTCAAAGGTCTTAATTTTTTTTAGGACCATTAGGGCCATTAGGACCATTAAGACCATTATGAGTTAGTGCATCAGACTGATCCTCTGATTCCTCTCTGACCCCTCTCTGCTAAGATTAAGATACGAAACAACGAGCCATCCAATGCGGATGGCTCGTTGTGAAAATCATATTTGTCAGTTTGTTTAGCGAACAACGCCCTTCTGAGCTAACTTCGGGAGATTTTTCGACTTGTTGGCGCTAAGCGCATAACTATCTGAATAGGGGCTCGCTGTTACGCTACCAGTGATCTTATTACCCATATCATCCTTGCAGTCGAATGTATATGTCTGAGTGCCATCACCATTAAGAGTTACAGTAACAGTACCCTCGGTCAATGGTGCCATTACTCCAGTTGCGTAACCATCCTCAAGTTCTGCATACCAGCTACCAGCCAAGTAACCATCATTGATGTAACCAGTCATAAAGGTGTTGATGCCGTAATCCTCCGCTGCGGTGAACGTACCGCTATGGTCTACACACGTAGCATAGTCAGCCAAGAGGTCGAGAGCGAAATATCCACCATTGCGAGACTCTGCATCCTCGTAGAGCTCGACATAGTAGTTGTCAGTATCGTAATTGTAGTACTGTCCGAAGTACTTAACCGACGCATCCCAACCTGTTGCGTTGACCTCAATATCCTCGTTAAGTACATCACCACCGAGTGACAAACTACCCTCGTATGTAACGATATGCTTTGCACCATCGGTCAAGACAAGCTCTGCAACAATCTTATTGTCCGATACCGTAATCTTGCTACCCTCAGCATACATATACCACGTTGGAACACCACCATTTGTTATGAAACCGTAGCTATACTCCTCGGTGAATGTGCCTGAAGCGTAGCTATTTGTGAGGTCAAATGTGTAGGTGCCATTAGGTACTGACAGATCCTCAGTCTCCACGCCAGCGTAGACATCGAAATAGTAGTAAGTAGCGCCATCAACTGCCTTATTGCCATTAACCTCAGCATCCGAAACAGCGAAAAAGTAGTTACCATCGCCGTAGTATGTGCCACCGAAGAACGTAGCTGTAAACTCTACAGTCTCACCTGGCTCTGGAGTGTCTCCACCTGTTGTGAAGTCGAAACCAGCGATTACGCCCGTCCAGTCGATATTAAGGCGCTGGCCATACTCAGATTCGATATAACCCTTGATTGTAGATGTGCCATCCTCGTTGTGTACAAGCTCAATCTCGGCATCACCAAAGTATGCGCCCTCGCCAGTCTCGATGTTGTGAACAAAGTTTGACCAGCTGGTAATAGTACCATCGGCATATGAGTACTTACCTGCTGAGAGGTACTTATCATTAGGATTTACATTATCCTGCATATCAAGAGCGTGGTACTGATCGTCGTTGATATAGAGGTCGAGCTCGAAGTTGCCAAGACCCCAATGTGCCTCACGATAAGCTTCAACCTTTATAGGCGTAAATTCCTTAGCCTCAGGCTGCTCAGCTGGCTCCATATCAAGGACAGTACCCTCATATGTGAAGTGGTAGAGATTACCCTTATCGTCAGCGAACTCCATATCAAATGTATAGTTATCACCCTCAACAGCTACCGCAACAACACCCTCAGTGAATGTATACTGCGCAGCAGGCTCCCATACAAACACCTCGCAAGCATCAACGAGGAGTGTCTCAGCCTCGCTTGTGTAGTCACCAGCCTTAAGAATAGTCTCGCCCTCAGCGCCCTTAAGTACTATGCCAACCTCGATATTCTCTGCATCATCAGCGAATGCCAATGCGAAATAGTTGTCAGAAAGTTCAACCTCATCGCTTGGGATACGCGCAGCTCCTGCCAACTCAACATCCAATACGTACTCTGGCTCTGGATCTGGCTCCTCGCCCTTAGCAGCCTGCTTAACAGCAACCTCGAATGACTTGTCGCCGTATGTTACCACAACCTTTGTCTCGCGAGCATCTGCCTCGTTAGCAGCTACAGTGAAGGTGATCTCCTCTGCAACTGTAAGGTTCTCAACCCACGCAGCCTCACATGCAGCCTCAACCTGAGGCTCTGCTGCCTCGCGGGTTACCTCCACCATCTTAGCAGTATAGGTGATTACACCCTCGCCACCTTCAGCCTCGAAATTCATCTCGGCATCCGAGGTGAGTGTTAGTTCTGCTGCATACTCCTTGTCTGGAGTTGGCTCAACAGGTTTGTCAGGCTCACATGCCACTAGAAATAGAGGCAATGCCAAAAGAAGAGAGAGTAAATTTTTAATTCTCATAGTCTTATAGGTTTTAGTTGTTAAATAATATTTGTTTCTATTGTGACACACATCTTTTGTAAAAACAAAAATATGTAAATTTAATTGAATATGCAAATATTTTCGTCTTTTTTATTACTATTATTCCTCCTCAGGCGCTTCGTATATGGTTGCTGTGCCCTCAAACGTAAGGGTGTGCTTTGCCTCGTCAAACCACACCTCCGCCTTGATGCCGTTCTCATCAACCGATAGCGATGCCATAGTAGGGTAGACACTCTCGTTATAGCCTGTGCCCTCCTCATTTACACTATAGTACTTTGTATAGTATGCACTGATGGTGCCTGCCGCAAGAGTATCTTTGTCGTCCCAAACATAGGTGCCATAGGGTAGTGTCATGTTATCGACACACTCGGTGTAGAGGTCAAAGGTGTAGTAGATGCCTCCTGCCTGCTCAAAACCATATTCATCGAGCCCCTTATCACTTAAATATAGGTAGAAGTTATCTGCCTGACCAGGCGTAAACTTATCGCCATGGTAGATTGCATAGGCATGCTCAACTTTAAGTTCTCGGTTCTCCATAGGCTTAGGAGTAACGTTGGCGATAATATGCTCGCCCGAGAATTTCACAATGAATGTCTCTCCCTCGACAACTCCTATGAATGTGGTAAGCTCCTCGGTAACAACGAGCTTTCCAGACTCAAACTTGAGTTTGGCAGATACCTCCGTGTCGTTTGTTGTGACATACTCCGAGTAGTCTGCCGAGAATGTCCACTCGGCATATGTGTTATCAGCGTCGTAGTGATACTCGCCTACGGGTAGCGGCATATACTCCTGCCACTTGCCATCGTACTTTGGAGCATATAGATCGAAACGGAAGTATGTGGAGTTGGGCTGTACATATCCATTAGCGTCAAAGCCGTTGTCTGACAACGAGATAAAGTAGTTGTCAACGCCTGGAGAGTATTCATCTGAGTAGTATGCGCCACTTGAGTATTTGGTATCAAAACGTGTGCCCTCTGGTTCTGGCTCTGGCTCTGGCTCTGGCTCGGGTTCTGGCTGAGTAGTGTTAGAGTTATCCTCATCGACTGGCTTCTGTTCGCACGATATGATGGTTAGCGAGAGCGCTAACAACACAAATAGTAGATTCTTGACTTTCATAATCTTGTAATTAATGGACTAAAACTTATCGGTACGGGGGCAACCAGATACAAAGTTAGTAAAAAGAATTGAAAAAACAGAAGCGCCACCCCTCGGGATGGCGCTTTTGCTATAGAGAATTAAAATTTAGCGTACTGAAAGAGTCGCGCCCTTGGCAACAGCCTTAGAGGTTAGCTTCTCGCTATTTACGCGCTTTGCGAAGTTGTTGGCCTTAGCACGCTTTGCGGGCTTTGCTGAGAGTGCAGCAGCCTCCGAGTACATCGTAGCCTTGATGCTACCAGTGATAGCGTAGCCTACATCGTCAAGGCAGTCGAAGGTGAAGGTGTAGACGCCATCAGCGTCGATGTCGATTGTGATCTCACCATCGAAGATAGGTGCCAAATCCTCGTTGATGTCGCCACCGAGCATATCAACATACCACGAACCCCACATATCATCGCCCGAAACATAGCCGGGAAGGTAGGTGTAGGCGGTGTCGCAATTGCCCGAACTGTCGGCAGCGTATGTGCCAGCAATATTGTCTGCTGCGGGGTCGCAGAGAATCTCGAACATAAGGTATGCGCCATTGAAGGTCTCCATATCCTCGTAGAGGTAAACAACCCAGTTGTCGGTGCCATTCCAGTAGTAGTCACCATAGTACTCCAAGATTACGGTAGCACCCTCGATGTCGAGGACCTTATCCTCGGTGAGTGTCGAGTATGTACCACCCTCTTCGCCACCACCGCCACTTGAGCTTACATCGGTAAGGGTGATGTCGCCCTCGTAGGTGATGATGTGGGTTGCACCATTTACAAGTACCTCGGCTGTTACGCCACCCTCGGTGAAGGTGATTGAGCCCTCGCCGAGGCTGCTATCAACGATATAATCATAGCCAGAGTCATCCATAACATAGTATGCAGAGTTGATGTCTGAGAAAGTGCCTACCTGCATAGAGTCGAACCAGTCGTATGTATAGGTACCCTCAGGAATGTAGATGCCATTTGTGGTATCGAGAATCTCGGTGTAGAGGTCGAAACGGTAGTATGTACCATTGGGCAACTCCCAACCATTTTCATCAACGCCAAGGTCAGAGAAGAAGAAGTAGAAGTTGTCGGCAGTGCCAGGGGTGTACTGGTCGCCATAGTAGAATGCGTATGCGTGGTTTACAGTAACCTCAACAACCTCGCCAGTGTCCTCGCGTACATCGACGATGTCGGCAACGCCCTCGAAGGTTACGGTGTGCTCAACGCCATCAATAGTAGCAGTGAGGGTCGCGCCACTCTCGGTAACAACCAATGTTGCTGCGGTGAGGGGTATGCCATACTCGCCAGCCAAGCTATTGCCATTCTCGTCGAATGCGATATATGCCGAGTATCCAGCGCCAATAGTCCACTCAGCGCAAGAGTCGTTTGCATCAAAGGTGTAGGTACCAACGGGGACTGTGATATCGCCCTCGCCATCGAACAATGGGCCATAGAGGTCTACATAGTAGTATGAGCCACCAGCGTAGGCATAGCCATCCTCAGAGATGCCGAGGTCCGACAGCGTCATATAGTAGTTGCCAACACCGGGACTGTACTCATCGCCATAGTACTCGCCATAGAAGTGCTTCGCCTAAATATTAACGCCAGTGGGAGGCTCTGGCTGTTCGTTCTGCTTAGCAGCCTGCTTAACAGCTACCTCGAATGACTTGTCGCCGTATGTTACCGTAACCTTGGTCTCGCGAGCATCTGCCTCGTTAGCAGCTACAGTGAAGGTGATATCTTCAGCAACTGTAAGGTTCTCAACCCACGCAGCCTCACATGCAGCCTCAACCTTAGGCTCTGCTGCCTCGCGGGTTACCTCCACCATCTTAGCGGTATAGGTGATCACACCCTCGCCACCTTCAGCCTCGAAATTCATCTCGGCATCAGATGTTAGTGTCAGCTCTGCGGCATACTCCTTCTCGGGCTCGGGCTGTGGCTTATCGATTTCCTGATTTGGGTCCTCGCATGCTGCAAATACCAATGGTAGTGCAAGCAAAAGATAGAAAAGTTTTTTCATAATTACTGATATTTGGTTAATGATTTGTTTTTTCCTTTTAGCAAATTTACGAATAATTATTTAATAACCAAACAATATGGCGATCTTTTTCCATTATTGTTGCATTTCTTGCATTACGCCCTGCCAGCTACCTGTAACTCGGTTGCCAGCATCATCCTTTGTGTCGAACTCTATTTTGGCCTCTCCATTGCCAGCATCGCTGATTGTCAACACGCCATCGACAAATGGAGCCATAGTGTAGCCATCATCGGTATAGTACCACGAGCCTGCCATATATCCTACCTCGCCATCGCCCTCGATAGTGCCACGCAGGAAGCTAAAGGGGGTCGCCTCATCGCCGATGGTGTAGCTGCCAAAGATGCTGTCGCCACTCTCGCTCATAATATCAAACTGTATATGGTCGCCGATGCGCTCCAGGGGCCAGAGGGCAAATGTCCAGTTGTTCAGCCCCGTAGAGTAGTAGTCGCCATAGTTGACATAGACCATCTCGTGGTCATCGAGCAGCGTTGTCTTATCCTCGGTGAGTGTCGAGAGGATGCCCTCAGGGCGGTCATCGTCGTTGCCATCGTCGATGCGCTTATCCGCAACGACCATCTCACCCTCGTAGGTTACAGTGTGCTCCTTGCCCGCGATTGTCACCTTGAGCTGTGCGCCACTTGTGGTAACTATCAGCTCGCCGGCTTCGAAGCTCAGCTCCTCGCTAAACTCGCCCTCGGCATCCGAACGCAGATACTTCGACCACGCAACCGAGAATGTGCCGTGGGCAAGGCTATCCTCTGTGTCGAGGGTGTAGGCGCCAACGGGAAGACGGAGTGCCTCATCTTCGGCATCATCGTAGAGGTCGGAGTAGAGGTCGATACGATAATATGTCGAGTTGGGGCGAGCAAAGCCACTCTCTAAAAAACCATTATCCGAGAGGTGGATATAGTAGTTGCCGACGCCTGGGGTGTAGTAGTCGCCATAGTACTCGCAGTCGAAGTAGTTGGCCGTGAACGCTACGCTATCGGTAGGTGTAGGCTCAGGTTTATCCGGGGTGTCGGGTGTTGGCTCGGTGTGGCAACCGACGGCTAAGAACGCAACAATCGCAAGTAGCGATGTCAACTCCTTGATTTTCATTGTGGTATACTCTGTTTGTTATAATATTTGGGTAATCCGTATAACAAAAATATAATTTTTCGTGGCTATTTGCAAGTGGTGGGCGTAAAAAATAGGAGATGACCCAACGGTTGGTCATCTCCTAAATCTATAATAAGGTATATCTTAGAACGCAAGTATTGCGCGGGCAGTGTAGAATGCAACATTGTCGCTCTTGAAGCCCTTAGGCATCTGACCATTCATCGGCATCATAAGGCCGGCAAACTCCCAGTCGAACTCGGTGCTCGACCAATAGAACATCATCACAGGAATCTGCGTACCAATCTGCCAAGCACCCTCAATCTGTTCAAGCTTCTTATTGACCAACTTCTTATTCTCAATAGTGATACCCTGATCGCGAATATCCCAGATATTCTGGTCGTAAGGGCCTGATACGAGCAACGACATCTCCTTTGACGAGCCCAAATACCAGTCGCTGCTTGTCTCGGGAGCAGGAACCTTTGTGCGGTAGTCAACGACATACTCTACAGCCTCTACCTTCCACGAAGCATTCTCCTCGGCAGCGTTGAAGGCCTCGATAGCCTTGGTATTATTGTAGCCCATAGGTCGATTAACGTTATCGCCAAGTTCAAAGCCCGATGTGATGGTCTCATACTCGGTGTTAAGCTCCACCCAGCGACCTACGGTGTCGTTATACTCCTTGTAGTTGGGTTGCCAGCCTGTCTCATTCTTCTCGTCGAGAGCCACCACAAGACCGTGTGTACAGTATGGGTGGTCAGCCTTCAATGCGGGGTCGGTAGCGGTGATGTCGCCGACGTAGAATACCACGCCGATGGGTGTACGTGTTGGGTCGAGTGACTGTGACCACGAGCCATCCGAGTAGTAGAAATCGCCTACAGCAAGCGGTGCTGCATTAACTCTTACGGCGCACTCATCGGTGCAGTTACCAGCCTTTGCGGTGATAATAGCAAGACCTGGACGCAATGCTGTGAGGTTGCCCGCACCGTTGACCTTAACAATATCGGGGGCAGATGAGCTCCACAAGATAGACTTGTTGTCGGCATCCTCTGGGGCGATTGTTGCTGAGAGAGTATATGAGCCGCCCTCCTCCATCTCAAGCTCATGGTAGTTGAGTGTGATAGACTCTACGGGGGTGCCTACGACTGTTACGGTGCAGTTGCCGGTCTTGTCGCCAGCCTTTGCCATGATGATGGCAGTGCCTGGGGCAATACCCTTAACAACACCATCCGTAACGGTCACGATATCGCTGTTTGTAGATATCCACTCGAGGGTGTACTCAGCATCTGCGGGGAGAATCTCTACGCTTAGGGTCTCCTCGCCATCAACAGTTATCTCGCACACGGCGGGTGTTACAACCACGCTCTCAACGGCAATAGGGTCTGGTTCTGGAGTAGCAGTGTTCTCCTTGTCGCATGCAGCAAGTAGTATGCTGCATAGTGCAAATAGCATTGCAAATTTTTTCATAGGACACGTCTATTTATTGGGATTTAATAAGATTTTTGCAAAATTAAGAAAAATATAATAAAGTTCAAAACAAAATGGCGAATTTATATTATGAATAGGGATTGGAGAGTAGCCAACGGTTTTATCTATTATCATCCCGAGATATCATTATCTACATACCTATTTATTATATATGAACAGAAAGATGTTATCAAATAAGTCTAAATTTAACGATTTCACCCCCGTCAGATAGATTTCTGACGGGGGTGATTTTCATTTTTTTTGGGTACATGCTATGCAGTCCCTTATGTGTGGAATGGGCTAAATATGCCCGCTACGATTACTCAAGACCACCTGTGTAGGTTGCAGTAACCTTATCGCCAGCGAGGTCTACACGATAGATAATTGTGTACTGACCACTGCCATTGTCGATAACCTCAATAGTGTCGCCATCAACAAATGAGGTAGTGCCGCCAAACAAGCCATACTGCGATGTGGCGTGACCTGCGAGCAGAATATCCTCACTCTTGTTGTCGCCCGCAAGATTAAACTTACCTGCGGTAATACCATTGCGGAAATTGGTCATCATGTATACAGCCTCGTTGTTGATGCGAGCATAGATGGTGTTATCCTGGTAAGCAAGCAACATAAGTTTAACCTCACGACCAGTCCACTCCTCGCCGCCAGTGTTGTCGCCACCGCCCTCGCCAGGCTCGCCACCGTTAGGGTCAGCATCAGTTGTGAACGATGCTGTGCCTGCGTCAGATGCTGAGTTTACGGTGCTATCCGCAGGGTTAGCGACAACCGATACGCTGTAAGTGGTAGAGTACTCAAGATCGGTCAAAACGATGTATGCAGTCTCTACGGTGTCGACATATGTGCCGTTGAGCGATACCGAGTAGTCCTTAGCACCTGCTACGGCCTGCCAGCTGATGGTTGCTGCGTTGCCCGATGTAAGACCTGATACTACTGGGGTATCTAGCTTTGTAGGCTCAGTAGGAGTGCTGCCACCCTCGCCAATAGGACCGTTGTACACTACAACAAGCTCGTCGCCAGAGTCCATGAAGAGGTTGAGAGTGATGCCTACATTCGCGCCATCGTTTGTTACAACCATTGTTGAGTTTACCTGTGGCTTATACTTGATGCCATCCATCTTGAAGTTATCAACGAAGAAGTAACCCTCAGAGCCTGAGAAGCTCTTCATAGGAGCATATGCGAAGTTGCCAGCATCAATAGTTGTTGCAGTTGACTGATAGTCGTTTACAATAAGGTCGAATGTAACAGTTGCATTAGCACCCTTGAAGGTGTACCAACCATAGCTGCTGTTAAATACACCCTCAGCAAGTGATGTTATCACGATATCTGAGCCGCCTACATCCTCCTTCTCATTGAGCTTGCCGTTGAAAGCGATAACATACTTAACGCCATCACGACCATCAAGCTCAAGTGTAATAGCATACTCCTCGCCCTCAACTGCTACCTTAGCAGAACCTGAGTCAACAGCTACTGATGTGCCATTAACAGTGAATGAGCGTGTTGTGAACTCATTCTCGAAGTCGTTGTAGCCAAACATTGTTGTTGAAGTCCAAGTGTAGTCGCCAGCGGTGAGCGAGTACTCCTGAGCAAACTGCGCTGGGAAGTGAACATCTACAGAGAAGCCCTCGCCAACAACCTGATACTTGTTGCCATAGTTTGATGCACCACCCCACAACCACTTGTCAGCAGTGTGAGTAGCCTCCAATGGCTCTTCTGGATCGGGCTCCTTGCCATCGAAACGGAGGTCGCCCTCGAACAGAACATTGTGAACGGTGCCATCCTCCATCATAATATTGGCCTCAATCTTGCCATCGCTAACGGTGACAGTACCCTGCTTGTAGAGCGAGTAGGTAGGAACGCCATCGACAATCTTGATGTGTGCGCCATAGTCGCCAATGCCGAAGGTGCCGGCATTAGAAGTATCTGATGCTGTGTACTTGCCGTTAGGAAGTGTGAATTGGTTGTTCTCGGCGCTATCGGCAGCATAGATGTCGAGCATATAGTATTCGCCGTTCTGCTTGTAGTTACCATTCTCGTTAAGACCATTGTCCGAGAGGTATACCAAATAGTTGTATGCTGTAGAGTACTCCGTGCCATAATACTGCACCTCGTATACCGAGGCTGTGAAGCTCACCTCCTCATCTATGGGCTGGTCGTTAGGCTTAGCAGCCTGCTTAACCTTGACATCGAATGAGAGCTCGCCATACTTTGCGGTAATCTTACCCTCGCGAGCATCTGTTGTGGTGTTGCCCTCAACGACGAAAGAAATCTTCTCGCCTGCGGTAACAGTAATCCACACAACGTCAGCTGTAGCCTCAACCTCGGTGCCCTCAACTGGGTTAATGATCTCGTACTCGATCTCGCCCTTGCCACCCTCGGCGGTGAACTCTACTTCAGCCTCAGATGTACGCTTAAAGTGAGTAGTCTCCTCGGTTGCGGCAATGGTTGTCATCTTGATCTCCTTCTTCTCAACAGCCTTAGAGTTCTTTACGGCAGCAACGATAGTGTACTCTGTGCCATCTTCAAGCTCGGTGGCAGTGCACTCTACGCTCTTGTTAGCCTCAACCTTAGTACCGTTAGCCAATACCTCCGAAGCGGTAGGAGTAGCCTCAGAAGCCTCGATAGCCAACCATGCTACGTCAGTAGCCTCGGTTGTTGCGATTGTGAACGATAGGGTGAACTCAGTTGCCTGACCTGCAGTAAGTTCGATGGTTGGGTCCTTCACCTCATCGACAGGCTTATTCTCTTCGCAAGCTACAAATAGCAATGGTAGTGCTAAGAGAAAACTTAGTAAGTGTTTAATTCTCATAGTTTTAATGGTTTAAATATTTGAAATTCGGTTATTACCTAACTATATTTTGTTACAAATATATACATTTTTTCTGAAAAAACAAACTGCGAGGTGTGAGGAGAGAATCTCTTGTTGCGAGTAGGAACGCTGGGGATTATGGGGATAACCGCAAGCGGGGCCTGCTCTGGGGATGCTGGGGATACTGGAGAATACCCCCACAACCTCGTATTTCTTGTAGAAGGGGTTGGCTGTGGTGCATCACAAAAGAAGAGGTCTCGGGATAGTACATAGACGTACAGCCCGAGGCCTCTTACTTTATGGAATGTGCCGCAGTAGCGACACTATCACAAGAGATTACTTGAGGTATTTGTTCAACCAGCTGAAGAACTCACGATTCCACACAACGCTATTCTGTGGTTGGAATACCTGGTGTGCCTCGTTCTCGAACGATACTAGACGAGCGTCGATGCCCTGCACGCGTGCTGCGGTGAAGGCCTCGAGTGACTGGCTGTAAGGAATACGGTAGTCCCTCTCGCCTGTGATAATCATGATTGGTGTATCCCAGTTACCCACCTTCTTGTGTGGAGAGTTGGCATACGAACGCTGTGCTACGGCATTATCCATCTCCCAGTATGCGCCACCATAGTCGTTGGTGACGAAGAAGAGCTCCTCGGTATGTCCATACATCGACTCGAAGTTGAAGATGCCGCAGTGAGCGATGAATGCCTTGAAGCGACCCTCGTGAACGCCAGCAAGGTAGTATGTCGAATAACCACCATACGATGCACCTACGCAACCGCGCTTATCGGTATTCACCCATGGCTCCTTAGATACCTCGTCGATAGCTGCAAGGTAGTCTTTGATGTTCTGACCCGAATAGTCGCCCGAGATCTGGTCGGTCCACTCCTGACCGAACGATGGGCAGCCACGGCGGTTAGGTGCTACGATAACGTAGCCCTCGGCAGCCATAAGCTGGAAGTTCCAGCGGTAGCTCCAGAATTGCGATACGGTGCTCTGAGGACCTCCCTGGCAGTAGAGCAGTGTAGGATACTTCTTCGTGGGGTCGAAGTCGGGAGGAAGAATTACCCATGTGAGCATCTTCTTGCCATCGGTAGTGGTGATCCAACGCTCCTGCACCTCGCCAAACTTGATGTTGTCGTAAATCTCGCGGTTTACGTCGGTAAGCTGTGTGAGCTCGCCCGACTCAAGGTTTACGTCGTAGAGCTCTACGGCCTTAGAGATGGTGTTCATATTTGCCACGATCTTGCCACCGGCAAACGTGAAGTTGTTGATATCGTGGTTGCCGCGTGTGATGTGCTTCATATTGCCCTTAAGGTCGATATGAGCCACCTGATGAGTGCCACGCCAAGGAAGCACAAAGTACATAGCCTCGTTGCCATCCCATGCTACCTC
>X129_Alpine_Ibex__coassemble_36_pt1 | contig 16368 bp, 15 predicted proteins | sample X129_Alpine_Ibex__metabat2_low_PE_004 | metagenome-assembled genome bin X129_Alpine_Ibex
CGGCAAAGATGGTGCTGGCGGCGAGGATGGCAAAGATGGCGCTGACGGCGAGGATGGCAAAGATGGCGCTGACGGCAAAGATGGCGTAGACGGTACTGACGGTAAGGACGGCAAAGACGGCGACTCTATGTTTGAGTCTGTCGAGGAGACCGACACCTAGGTAATCATTACACTCACAGATGGTCGAGTAATACGCCTACCAAAGGCTGGCTCGGAGGACGAAGGTGGCTCGGAGGACGAAGGTGGCTCGGAGGGCGAGACCTACACCCTTCGCACACTATCGTTCGAGGACACCGATGCTCAGTTTACGGGCTACACACTCTATGGCGGTGCTGAGATTAACACCTGGAGCGACCTCATAGATGACATGCAGTATGGTGGCTCGTTGACCTACACCGACTATGCAGAAGATGTCTACTACTGGTACGACGAGGGCAATACCGAGCTATTCCACTCGTTTACAACACCTTACTGGGGCGGCGGTCACGTTATCTCTAACTATGTTATCGAGGACTACGAGACACTCCCCGAGGGCCACTACGGCTGGTATGAGTTGCAGATGTCAAACCCCATCGGTGGCAACAATGGCTCGGCAAACTTTGCAGTACACAATGGCTATAACGACTTCTTCAACTCGCAGATTTACGATGCTTCGTTGCAGACCTTGGAGTTTGCTGATGGCGTAGAGCGTGTTATTGACCACATGTATGTAATGAACACCTGCTATGTGCTCAACTCGCTTACCTATGGCGATGGCTTCAACAGCGCCGCAACGGAGAGCACCTATGTCAAGGTTGTTGCATACGGCTACAACGCCGCCGAAGAGGAGACTGGCTCAGTAGAGTTTGCGCTATGTGAGAATGGCGTATTGGTTACCGAGTGGACAAAGTGGGATCTATCGTCACTGGGCAAGGTAGTTAAGATTGCCTTTAACTTCTCGGCATCTGAGGACCAGATTGGTAGCTACGGCATGAACTGCCCTGCATACTTCGCCTACGACGACGTGGCGGTGCGCTGTGAGTAGATTTACGGAGGCAATAAAGTCCTCAAACAAATATATGAATAGATTTAGATTTTTGATTTTAAGTGTGATGATGGTAATCGCCTCGTCGTGTAATCGCGACGAGGTGATCACCGCGATACTCCCTGAGATTATTATCGAGGGAGATGGTGTATATAGCGTTAAGGTTGGCGAGGAGATACGCCTTGCGCCCGACTATCGCAATGCCGAGGGTGCAAAGTTTGAGTGGCGCATCGATGAGGAGGTTGTCTGTACGGAGCGAGCCTATGTGTTTATGGCCGAGGAGGCTGGCGAGTATTACGTAAAGCTGACTGTGACTACTGACTCGGGTAGTGACAGTGAGGAGATGCGTATAGACGTTACCGAGCTCGATACCCCTGCAATAGAGATTGCCATGGATGATATCGTCGTAGCTGTGGGCTATAAGCAGACAATCACAGCCACCGTGCGCAAGACCGAGCACGAGTGCGAGGTGGTGTGGTCGGTAAACGGCGAGGATGTGGCCAAGGATGTTACCAGCTATGAGTTTGAGGCAACCGAGGTAGGCACATACCACATCGTGGCAACAGCCACCAACCCCTACGGCGAGGCAAGCGACAGCGTAACTATCGAGGTTGTCAATGCCGAGGACCTCGACCTAATCTATGAGTTTGAGGCGACCGAATACCACATTACCGAGGGTCGCACACTCATTATTCGCCCTTCCGCGATTAACAAGAACGAGGGCGTAACATTCCTTTGGATATTAGATGGCGAGGAGCAGGGCGCCGATACAAATATGCCCCACTTCCTCTTTAACTCTTCGGAGGTAGGCACACACACCCTTGAGGTTAAGGCCACAACATATATCAACACTCCGATAGAGGTGCGCCACACCTTCACTATCGAGGTTATCGAGAGTGGCAAATATCGCCGTGAGCGCACCGCAGCCTCGTCAAGCGTATTTAGCGAGGTTGTGGAGTATCTGCCCGCACCTGGTCAGTTTATCGGCGATATGAAGACTGGTGGCTTTACAGGCGAGGAGCTTACATCGGACGATGCGCGTGACTATGCCGAGGGTCGTCTGCGACAGAACAACTGGGTGTCGCTTGGCGCGTTTGGTGGATATATCGTCGTAGGTTTCGACCACAGCGTCGAGAATATCTCGGGTGCCGACATAGCAATTACGGGCAACTCGTTTGAAGGCTCATCGGAGCCTGGCGTTGTGTGGGTTATGCAGGATGAGAATGGCAACGGCATGGCAGACGACACGTGGTATGAATTGTGCGGCTCGGAGACAGGTAAGGGTACAACATATCAGGATTACGAGGTTACGTACTACCGCCCAACATCTAATGGCATGCCCGTAGGCTGGACAGATAATAAGGGTGGCAGTGGCACAATTGACTACCTCGCGTCGTTCCACAATCAGCCATCCTACTACCCTACGTGGATTACAGCTGATAGCTACACCCTGCGAGGTACACGCCTTGAGGCACGCAACTACGACCGCTCGGGCAATGGCTCGATGTGGGTACAGCCCGCCTACGATTGGGGATATGTCGACAACGCCTCGGAGCAAGACTGCGTAGAGGGCATAAACAGCCTTGATATTGATAATGCCATAGACATCCTTGGCAAGCCTATCGAGTTGGAGTATATCGATTTTGTGAAGGTTCAGTCTGCCGTACAGGCTAAGAGCGGCTGGATTGGCGAGCTATCGACAGAGGTGTGTAACATTGCAGAGATAATGTAGTAATATCATGTGTATGAGGTGGTTTACGCTTATATTATCATTGCTTGCGGTAGGCTGCATGAAGTGGGACTACGCCCTTGAGGAGGAGTTCGACATTGAGACCTCGGGACGTGGTCTCTTCATCTGCAACGAGGGTAACTTCCAGTATGGCAACGCCACGCTCTCGTTCTACAATCCCGATACCAAAGAGGTGGAAAATGAGGTCTTCTATCGTGCCAACGCCATGAAGCTTGGCGACGTGGCGCAGTCGATGACCATATATAACAAGCGCGGTTGGGTGGTGGTTAACAACTCACACGTGATATTCTGCATAGATCTCGACACCTTACGTGAGGTAGGTCGCATAACGGGGCTTACGTCGCCACGATACATACACTTCGTCTCGGACGAGAAGGCCTACGTGACGCAGATATGGGATAACCGCATATTTGTCGTAGACCCTAAGTGCTATGAGATTACTGGCTACATCGAGGTGCCGAATATGACTATGGAGCAGGGATCTACGGAGCAGATGGTGCAGTGTGGCGACTACCTATACGTAAACTGCTGGTCGTACCAAAACCGCATACTCAAGATAGACACCCGCACCGATAGCATTGTTGCTGAATTAGAGGTTGGCATACAGCCCACATCGCTTGCGTTAGACCGCAATGGTAAGCTATGGACAGTAACCGATGGTGGCAACGACAAGTCGCCATATGGCTACGAAGCACCTGCACTCTACCGCATAGATCCCGACAAGATGACCATCGAGCGTAAGTTTGAGTTTAAACTGGGTGATGCCCCCTCCGAGATTCATATAAACGGCACGAAGGATACCATATATTGGATAAACAACGACATATGGGCTATGAGCGTCGATGCCGAGCGTGTGCCTGTGCGCCCATTCCTCGACTCTCGTGGCACGATATACTATGGCCTTACGGTAGACCCCACGAGTGGCGATGTCTACATTGCCGATGCCATAGACTACTCGCAGCAGGGCAAGATATACCGCTACACGACTGATGCAGAGCTCATTGATGAGTTTTACGTTGGGGTGATACCTGGATCATTCTGCTGGAAATAGAGCTAAACGATGAGAAGAGCCTACGCCATACTACTACTTATGCTTTGTGCCACGCTAACGGCAGTGGCGCAAGAGCGTCATTTTGATATCGACGCAGTAAGTATCGTGGGTCAGCGCCCCATCAAGGATATCGGCGTGCAGCAGACACGCATAGACTCCACACAGCTACGTGAGAGCATCTCGCTATCTATGGCTGATGTGCTGACCTTCAACAGCTCTATATTTGTCAAGAGCTATGGTCGTGCCACGCTCTCGACAGTAGCCTTCCGAGGCACATCACCATCGCACACGCAGGTGACATGGAACGGCATGAAGCTCTCAAATCCCATGCTCGGTATGACAGACTTCTCGACAATACCCTCATATTTTGTCGACGACGCCTCGCTGCTGCACGGCACCTCATCGGTAAACGAGACTGGAGGTGGCTTGGGTGGAGCCATAAAGCTCTCAACAACGCCCGCTAACACTCAAGGCTTCAAGCTACAATATATTCAGGGCATAGGCTCGTTCCGCTCCTTTGATGAGTATCTACGCCTGACGTGGGGTAACGAGCATTGGCAGACATCTACACGCCTAAGTCTGGCTACCTCGCCCAACGACTTTAAGTACGTAAATCGCGATAAGAAGCTCAATATCTACGATGATGAGATGAATATTATAGACCAATACTACCCTGTGGAGCGCAACAAGAGTGGAGCATATCGCGATCTGCATATCCTTCAGGAGACATATTACAATAGTGGGCGTGGCGACAGGTTTGGACTTAGCGCGTGGTACACAAACTCAAACCGTGAGCTTCCGATGCTTACCACCGACTACTCCGAGGATACTAAGTTTGAAAACCGTCAACGCGAGCAGACTTTTAGGGGTATTATCTCGTGGGATCATCACCGCTCGACATGGCGCATGGGCGTAAGTGGTGGATACACACACACCACGTTAAAGTACGATTACAAACGTGATCCGGGCAATGGCATTATGACCTCAATGACACGCTCTCGATCACGTGTGAACACCCTCTACGCACGTGCCGAGGGAGAATACTACATAGGCAGCAAGTGGCTCTTTACGGCAAACCTTGCCGCACATCAGCACTTTGTCGAGAGCCGCGATAAGAACATCATCTTGCAGCAGGGCGACAAGGCTATTGTAGGTTATGATCAGGCACGTGTAGAACTATCTGGCGCGATATCAGCAAAGTGGCGACCTACGGATCGATTGGGGCTCTCCGTAGTGCTACGCGAAGAGATATTTGGCAATAGTGTAGCCCCAATAATTCCAGCTGCCTTTATAGACTATGTTTTGTCGCATCGTGGAGATGTGATTGTCAAGGCATCTGTGTCGCGCAACCACCGTTTCCCATCGCTCAACGACCTATATTTCATGCCTGGTGGCAACCCAGAACTACGTAACGAGAGTGGCTGGTCGTACGACGTAGGTGCGGAGTTTACCATAGGCAAGGAGGGTATATATCACCTCCATGGCTCGGCGACGTGGTTCGACTCCTATATTCACGACTGGATTATGTGGCTGCCAACCACCAAGGGCTTCTTCTCGCCCCGCAACGTCAAGGACGTACACTCATATGGTGTGGAGCTTAAAGCGAGCGGAGATGTGTCACTAGGTCGTGGATGGAGGATAGATGCCGACGCTAACTACTCGTGGACACCATCTATCAACTATGGCGAGAAACTCTCGGATGCCGACCGTTCAGTAGGCAAACAGCTACCCTACGTACCACTGCATACGGCAGCCATCAATGGTCGTCTCTCGTGGCGAGGCTGGGCATTTCAATATAAGTGGTGCTACTACTCGGAGCGCTTCACGATGTCGTCTAACGACATCACACTTACAGGCAAGCTCCCCGAGTATTTTACGTCGAACGTATCGTTAGAGAAAGCCCTTAAGTTCTCGTGGGCAGACATCGTGGTAAAGGGGAGTATCAATAACCTCTTCGACGAAGATTACATGTCTGTGTTATCGCGCCCGATGCCAGGCATCAATTTCCAACTCCACATCAGCCTAACACCTAAGTGGTAGACAACACCTAACACTAGTAAGCATCAATGAGCACACCGCAAAAGTATGCTCATTGATGCTTATATATGATAATGCAATCGATTAACGCTCGTAACAGAGGAACGAGAAGGGATACTCAAACTTCTCACCACGCTCATGGTGCTCTTCGCTTACAAGTCGCCACTCGTCGATATTGAACGTTGGGAATGAAGTATCACCCTCGTATGGGTGATGAACACGCGTAAGATAAAGTCTATCAGCGATTTTTAGTGCCTCAGCATATATCTGTGCTCCACCAATAACAAATATCTCGCTATCATCGCCCGCAAGACGCACAGCCTCTTCGAGTGAGTGTGCCGTAAGAGCACCTTCAAACTCGCGAGCAGCACGTGTAATGACTATATTTGTACGCTTAGGAAGAGGTCTAGAGCCTAGCGATTCAAAGGTCTTGCGACCCATGATCACCGCGTGACCTGAGGTTGTTGTACGGAAAAAACGCATATCCTCCTTAATATGCCATAGAAGTGTGTTCTTATCTCCAATAGTGCCGTTTTCTGCCACGGCAACGATGATACTTACCATATTTACTTAGAATGATAGTGGTGCTTTAATTGCTGGATAGGGGTCGTAGCCCTCAAGTGTGAAGTCCTCATAACGGTAGTCAAAAATCGACTTTACATCGGGATTGAGATTCATGGTAGGGAGCTTGCGAGGCTTGCGCTGCAACTGCTCTTGAGCCTGCTCAAGGTGATTGAGATAGAGGTGTGCATCGCCCAACGTATGAACAAAGTCGCCAAGTTGCAAGCCACACTCCTTAGCAATCATCATCGTAAGCAGCGCATACGACGCGATGTTGAATGGTACACCAAGGAAACAGTCGGCACTGCGCTGATACAACTGACAAGATAATCTCCCCTCGGCGACAAAGAATTGGAACATCGCATGGCATGGTGGCAGTGCCATATCCTCAACATCAGCAACATTCCATGCCGAGACAATCATGCGTCGCGACGTGGGGTTGCTCTTAAGCGTATCTATGACGCGCTGAATCTGGTCTATGGTCTCGCCCGACGCCTTAGGCCACGAGCGCCACTGATAACCATATACATGGTTGAGGTCGCCAAAGCGATAACCCTCGATAGGCGACTCAACACCCGCTGCTGCAAGAAACGTATCAAGGTCTACGGGCAATACACCATGTTTCACACACAGCTCATTGTAGTATCTGAAGGCATCACTATCCCATATATGTACACCATTGTCTACCAAGTACTTAATATTTGTATCGCCACGCAGAAACCATAACAGTTCATGTATTACGCCCTTAATAAAAACACGCTTTGTGGTTAGCAGTGGAAAGCCCTCAGCAAGATTAAAGCGCATCTGATAACCAAAGATGCCCTTTGTGCCAGTGCCAGTACGATCACCACGCACTACACCATCACGGCGTATAGTCTCCAGCAGATCAAGATACTGTTTCATCTATATTAAAGGTTTTAAGTTCTAGGGTTGCATCAAACGTCATCGAAGCATAGGTTGCCACATCGTGTGACCAGTCGCTGAGAAATAGAGCTCTAAAGTCGCCATCTACACACGCATGCGGGAGGTGCATATGTCCAAAGATATAGGCATACGTATCGCCATGCTCAGCATAGTGACAACGCGCATAATCCTTAAGAAAATCGAGGTGCTCCGTGGTTATATTATCACCACCATGCGACTTACGCGACTTGCCACTCCACCACTGACCAAATTTTAGCGCTAGATCGGGATGCACCAACCAGCTAAAAAGCAGACGTGCTACACGCGAACGGAAAAATGCGTTCATAATACGCAACGTGGTATCTCCATGAATATTCATATTGTCGCCATGGGCAAGATGTACAGCCTTTCCATAGATCAACTCCACCTTTGGCTTGGCCTCGATGCGTATACCACATTCACGTGTTAGGTAGTCGTAGCACCACATATCGTGGTTGCCCGTATATAAAACAATCTGCACACCACGGTCACTCAGCTCGGCAAGGCGCGATAATACCCTCACAAAGCCCTTTGGCACGACACGATGGTACTCAAACCAGAAGTCAAATACGTCACCAAGAAGATATATCGCCTCAGCATCCTTGGCAACATAATCTAGCCAACAACAGAAAGCACGCTCCGTACGTCTAGCCTCGGCATCACTACCTGCACCAAGGTGTATGTCTGAGACAAAGTATATCATCACGTTAAAGTCGTTTCTTAATCTCGGTCTCGACGCTCTCCATATCAAGTTCACAACTGCTCATCGTGCCATCACGCGAGATGATATATGCCATAGGCAGCTCCATAACGCTGTAGAGCGAGAAGACACGTGGGTTGCTACCACCAAATACTGAGATCCATGGTAGTTGCTGAGCACGTACAGCCTCGATCCACAATGCACGCGATGAATCTGCCGAGACCTGATAAATCTCAAAACCGTCGTCGTGATACTCCTCGTATAGAGCCTTAAGCTCAGCATTGATATTATTGCACAATGGGAGCTCGGCAGACCAGAAGTAGAGCAATACGACACTACCATCTAGCGACGAAAGCGAGTGGTTCTCCTTGTACATATCGTCGAGCTCAATATTTGGATACGAAGCCTCGGTAACACTCTCTGCTAGGGCAGCATACGCCTCAGCATTCTCGATCTCGGAGGCTAATACCTCGATATATGACGACTCAGGATAGCTCTGCTCCAATCCGTGCTTAAGCGCCTGAAGGTGTGGCACAGAGATACCCTTACCCTGAAGCATAGGGACATACTCCTCGACCACATGCTGGCGCGATGCATAGAAGGCTGCCAACGTCTTTTGGTTGCTACCTACGAAGCGTACCTGCGCTTGCATGGCATCCTTAGCTGCGATATATGCCTGCATGTTGAGCTGCAAAACATTGCTACCACCAAGTGCTATCTGTTCGCTAAGCGATGCAAGTCTGTCAACCGAGGCATAATACTCCTTATTGAACTGCTCGATAAGTTTTGACTCTTCGGAGTTTTGCACCTCATAATTTAGGAATAGGTCACCAACAGAGTCAATATAGATATCGTCACCAGGTGCTATCACAAGTGTGATAGGACGCACCGATTTGTCGAAACTAAGACGATAGAACTGCGCAACACTCTCATCATCAATCTTAAGATTAAACTCAAAACTTCCATCGTCATTGAGCTGTGCTGCTGCAACACGACTTATGGCATCATATCCTTCTGATATACGCTCAAGATATATCGAATCAACTCGATCTGTGACAAAACGTCCACGAACAACCGTATTTGAGTCGGTCGCCGCACACGATGAAAATACCAGAGCAACTACCGCCAAAATAGTAACTAACATAAAAAATCTCTTCATCTCTTTGCTATATTCTCGCATTCCCGCTATCATACGGGCTAATTGCTATTAACGTTAAACTATTTATGGGAATTGTGACGAGCCGTATTTTTCTGTCCCCCCTTCTGCATCTTACGCTGCGGAGCGTGTTGCAACTTTTTACCCTTAACATTACGCTGCGAGGGCTGATTTGAGCAATAGTTACAACGTAGATTAAGCACCTCAGCGAGGTTGAGTTCTATGTTGCTTGCCGACATAATACGTATATCACGAGCAATAGCGTCATTATTAGGATGTTCGTTGTTGAACTCAAAACTCTTAGCACGCATGTAACGTGCTACGTTAAGCAACTGATCGTCGATGTTGTGTCGAGGCGTCTCCTCAACAAGCCTGCGCACAAACTTCTGCGTGTATTTGCCATAGTGCTTAAACGTTATACGACTCTGGGGATATGGCAACTTCGCGGGACGAATGTCTAAATCTTGGCGTGAAGGTTGCGTATATGGTGAATCGACATCAAGTTGAAAATCGGACATTATGAAGAGATGATCCCACAATTTATGTTTGAACTCCTCGGTATCGCGCAACGTAGGGTTGATGTTACCCATCACGGCAATCACAGCCTTAGCCTGACGCGTACGCTCGTGACGATCCTCTATCGTGAGCAACGAATCAACCATCTGATGGATATGGCGTCCATACTCAGGGAGATAGAGCTTACGACGCGTGAAATTATAATTCTTTCTCATTGTCATCAATAATATCAAAGTTGACATGCTGATTATTCAGACATACTCATAAATGAAACAATATGTTCCAATCGAGTCATTAACTAATTCTATACGGGTCAATCTGCCTATGGCATCTTGCACTGACGGATAAATATTAGCACCTTTATCCCTTGTATATCCTCAACGAAGACCACAACTGCCATGAGGAAAACAACAAGCGAGCCGACCTTAGTCCCTTATATTGGGTTTGACACACAACTTAAGTTGACTGCGTCGGAAATACACTACAAAGTAAATGCAAATTATTTACAAATACAAACTATGATAGGCAATTTCGCGCACTATGACAAAAATTTTACTCCTCTTTCACTCGAAAAGCATGCTTAACTCGCTAGGCGAACGACTGCGGTTTGAGAATTTTTCTACCGTTGAGCTACTTGATATTAAGGAGCTGCAACAAAACGACGACATAGATCTGGCTATTGCAGGTGATGATATAGACATAAGCCCTCTAAATATGCCAACCATTGTCGTCAGTTCATCACCCTCTATTGAGTCTGCTGTAAACGCACTACGACATGGTGCTGTTGACTACCTAAGTGTGCCCCTAAACATGAACCAACTGCTCGATAGGCTACGCAGCTACACCCATGACGAGCGTATGGAGATAGAGACACCACCACGCCCAACGACTCGTTCGCACTCTCGACGTTGTAGCTGCTCCGTACAGCCCATTATCGGGAAATCGGAGGCTATAGAGCATGTTCGCGACATGATTAGCCGCGTAGCTCCATCCGACGCCCGAGTGCTTGTTCTTGGCGAAAATGGCACAGGCAAGGAGCTTGTTGCTAGGTGGTTACACGAGAAGAGCTCACGCTCCACGGCACCATTTGTCGAGGTTAACTGTGCTGCTATTCCAGCTGAGCTTATCGAGAGCGAGTTATTTGGACATGAAAAGGGATCATTCACCTCAGCAATAAAGCAACGTAAGGGAAAATTTGAACTCGCTAGCGGAGGCACACTCTTTATGGATGAGATTGGCGATATGGCGCTCTCGGCACAGGCCAAGGTGCTGCGCGCACTGCAAGAGAACAAGATAACACGTGTAGGCGGTGACCGCGACATTCCTGTAGATGTGCGCGTTGTGGCAGCAACAAACAAAGATATACGCCACGAGATAGAGCTAGGCAACTTCCGTGAAGACCTATATCATCGTCTCAGTGTCATCGAGATAGACGTACCACCACTACGGGAGCGTCATGGCGACATAGGAATGCTTGTTGAGCACTTTATTACGGAGATATGCGGCAGATACAATATCGAACCAAAGAGCATCGACAACGATGCTATAGATATTCTAGAGCATCGGCGTTGGACAGGCAACATCCGAGAGTTACACAATGTCGTGGAGCGGCTAATAATTCTTAGCGATAAGCAGATAACGGCAGATGCCGTAAGGCGCTATTGCCACACGTAGTCACTACTTTTGAAAGAGCACCGAGCGAAGTTCCGAGGAGTCTGTCACAACAATGCTAGCACCTGCCTGATAGAGCTCCTCGGCATAGCGGAACCCCCACGCAACGCCTACCGAGGCGATGCCAGCAGCCTGGGCAGTATGAATATCTATGCCCGAATCACCAACCATAATGGCACGAGGCGCCTCAACACCGGCTCGTTGCAAAATATGGTGCACAATCATCGGATCGGGCTTAAGTGGTGCCCCCTCACGATTGCCCTCCACGGCGACAAAGTCGATATCGCCAAAAAACTTGGCGACAAGACGATCGGTGCCATGCTGAAATTTGTTTGATGCTACTGCCACCTGCACGCCCGCACTACGTAGCTCTACGAGTATATCGTGCATACCCTCATATGGCTCCGTAAAGCGGTCAATATTATCGACATAGTAGCGACGAAACTGCATAACACACTCATCGACATATGCCTCGTTGCTTGCTAAATCGACAGGTAATGCTCGCTCAACAAGGCGCTTGATTCCGCCACCCACCATCTGGCGATACTCTGCGTCGGTGTGCTCTGGAAGATTACGCGAACGCATAACATAGTCTACCGAGGCGGCAAGGTCGCCAATAGTATTTAGCAATGTGCCATCAAGATCAAATATCACAAGGTCGTATTTCATAGTGCAAATTTACAATTTTTTCTTAAAAAATAAGTATCTTTGCACGTATGATACGTCTTTCACTCATCATAGCTACATACAATCGTGCCGAGCAACTACTCGTCACGCTAGGCTCGGTAGCCTCGCAACAATACTCTGCCGAAGGGTGGGAGTGTATCGTGGTGGATAACAACTCAACAGATGCTACTCGAAGCTACGTTGAGAAGTTCTGCGCGGAGCATCCCTCACTAAATATACGCTACTGTTTTGAACTGAAACAGGGGTTATCTTATGCCCGCAATGCTGGTATCGCGGCGGCAAAAGGCGATATCATAGCATTTATTGATGACGACGAGCGCATAGTCGAGGAGTTCATCGGAGCATATATCAACCTCTTCGCCAGCTATCCCGAGGCTATGGCTGCTGGAGGCAGGATCATCGCCGAATACCCCACTGGACGTCCACGATGGATGTCGAAATACGTGGAACAGCCAATAGCCAATCCCATGGATTTTGGCGACCATATATCGCTATTTCCCCAGTCTCGAATACCTGGAGGTGGAAATATGGCAATGCGACGCAGGGTATTTGAGACTATCGGGGTGTTCGACACAACACTAGGGCGCACGGGCAAGAGTCTTATCGGTGGCGAGGAGAGCGAACTCTTTGAGCGCATCAAGGCAAACGATATGACGTGCTACTACGTTCCACGCGCTGTGATGTATCACATCATCCCCGCAGAGAAGCTAACACTTGATTACTTCCGCCGTCTATCCTATAACACTGGTCGCAGCCAACGTCGCCGTGCCGAGCTCCACAACCGCATGCTAGGGCTCTTCGCGGGTGAGGCAATGAAGTGGCTTGGCACACTCCTATTGTGCGTAGTGCACACACCCCAACAGGCGCGCTATCTCATGACATTACGCTACAACATAACACGCGGAATCCTAACCAAGGAGTAGTTATAAAACATGCCGTCGATGGAACTTATCCATCAACGGCATCTCTCTTTATAAGGGAATATGATAACACTTCCCGTCGTTACATAACGACTATTTGCTTAGATCGTAGAACTCTACAGTAGGGCAATCGAATGTACCCTGAACCTTATGTCCAAGGTCATCAACGCAATCTACAGTGATTATAGCTCCGTTACCACTCTTCTCGATCTTAACCTTGCCTGCAGTAAGTGGTGCGATAGTGCCATTTATGAGGATACCATCCTCAACTCCGTAGAGCCAAGAGCCCTGAACACCTCCAAGGAAGTTACCACCCTTAAGCTCAGCAGAGGTAGCCACACCCTCATACTCGCCATAGATAAGTTCTGGATCGAACTCGAGGCTATCGAGATATACATCCACCTTGAGGTAGTCGCCATTCATATTTGCATCGTATGAGTTTGCTGCCGAGATAATCCAGTTGCCCAAGCCTACATTCTCGAGGTCTGCGTAGTAGTATATCTGCGACACAAAGCCATTATGCTCAAATGTATAGTCTTCGGTAAGTGATGTATAGTAGTCAGGTTCTGGGATTGGTATATATCCAAGATCAAGGCTACCCTCATACATTACGTGGTGTACAGTGCCGTTAGTAAGGGTAAGGAATGCCTCAATACCTGTCTCGGTAACGATGACTACGCCATTAGAGTACTGAGACTCAAAGAAGCCACCATCTGCCCTACACTCAACATACCAGCTCGAGCCCTGCTTAAAGGTTCCGCTAGTACCCATCGAGAGGTCGTCAATGTGGTAAATACCTACGGGGAGTACCGATGGGCTCTCAGGGGTTAGATCCGCTGGGGCAACATCTGAACAGAGTGAGAGGCGGTAGTAATTATCTACGTAGAGGTCAAACCAACCAGTAGTACCCTTCTCCGAGAGGATAATGAAGTAGTTGTAGGTACCTGCAGTGGTTATGTTGATATACTCGCCGTTGAGAGCCTTGGCTTCAACCTCTACGCTAGCCTTGGCGTATGCCCCGCCCTGATTGATGAAGATTATCTCCTCCTGCTCTGCATACTTGATGATGATAGATGCACGACGCGACTCCTCCTCAGAGCTACGTGCTACATTAAAGGTGATTGACTCGTCAACAACAATGTCGGTCACCCACGTCTGAGCACATGTCGCCGTAGGCTTGTCACCCTCCTTAGCACCTTCGAGGGTATAGGTGATCACACCCTTACCACCCACAAACGAGAACTCGAGTTGCTTACTGCCTGTTAGGGTCATTGTACCCGACGTCTCCTCCTGTGCAGACTTCTCACACGCAACCATTGCAATAAGTGCAATCATGATAAATGAAAGAATCTTTTTCATAGTGTAATTTCAATATTTAGTTAACATTATAGACTTTGGATCAAAGGTACATATTTTTTATTATATAGGTATACTTTGGATGAAATATTGATACATAAGATCGTAATGTCATGATGGTCTTAAAAATTACAGATATTGAGACAATAGGACACAATAAGATAATTAAGAGGACTGCGAACAAGAGAGATTATGGAATTAATCACTTCCCTAACCCAATTTCTGATTAGAAGGCTGCAGATACAACGCTCGGCAAAAATCCCGACGATGGGCTGTAATTGCTTGAATTTGTCGTCAGAGCGGCGCTACTGCGACGCTATCACGACAATGGGCTGTAATTGCTTGGATTTGGTGTCAAAAGGGGTGTAATTTGGCGACGATAAAGAGAAAGCCCGGATGGGACATACTGAGTGTATTTCCCATTCGGGCTTTGGATTGAGGCGTCAAAGGATACCCCTTTTCACGCCAAATATTATGCGCCGAAGTTATCAAAGAGAATATTCTCCGCTGGCACTCCAAGACCATCGAGGAGGTTGACTACCGACTGTGCCATCATCGGAGGACCGCACATGAGGTAGACGATGCCCTCTGGCTCATCGTACTGCTTAAGATATGTCTCGTAGAGAACATTGTGAACGAAGCCTGCAACGTAAGGTACACCTGCCTTATCAGCCTCTGGATCGGGACGGTCAAGTGCCAAGTGGAACTTGAAGTTGGGGAACTCCTTCTCAATCTGATAGTAGTCGTCGAGGTAGAATGCCTCCTTGAGCGAACGAGCACCATAGAAGAAGTTAACCTTACGTCCTGTCTTAAGGGTCTTAAAGAGGTGCATGATGTGTGAACGCATAGGCGCCATACCTGCACCACCACCGATGAATACAAGCTCCTGATCGTCTGAGAGGTTATCGGGCAAGAAGAACTCGCCGAAAGGACCTGACATGATGATCTTATCACCTGGCTTGAGTGAGTAGATGTATGATGAACATACACCAGGGTTAACATTCATGAAGCCACCCTTAGCACGATCAAATGGAGGTGTTGCGATACGCACATTGAGCTTGATGATATCGCCCTCAGCAGGGTACGTTGCGCAAGAGTAAGCACGCACCTGAGGCTCTGGATTGACCATCTTGAGGTTGAACACACCCATCTTCTCCCAATCCTCGCGGTACTCAGGATCAACGTCGATATCCTTATAATCTACGGTGATTGCAGGAACGTCAATCTGGATATAACCACCCGAACGGAAGTTTAGATGCTCGCCCTCAGGGAGCTTAACAACGAACTCCTTGATGAAGGTAGCCACGTTGTTGTTCGACACAACCTCGCACTCCCACTTCTTGATAGAGAGTACCGATGCGGGAACCTTAATCTGCATATCCTCCTTAACCTTAACCTGGCAACCGAGGCGCCAGCCCTCGTTGATCTGACGGCGGTTGAAGAAGCCACGCTCGGTAGGCAAAATCTCGCCACCGCCCGAAACTACCTGGCACTTGCACTGACCGCAAGCACCCTTACCACCACATGCCGATGGAAGGAAGATACCCTGCTCAGAAAGAGTGTTGAGAAGTGTAGAGCCTGACTCTACCTCCAACACCTTGCCACCCTCGTTGATGTCAATCTTAACTGAACCCGACGAGGTAAGTTTTGCCTTTGCAAAGAGTAGCAGCACCACCAACAAGAGTGTTACTGCAAGAAAGGCAACAACAGCCCATAAAATAACTGTGAAATTCATATTCCTTACTCTTTTTAAAGGTTACAACTGAATACCTGAGAAGATCATAAAGGCGATACCCATAAGACCTGTGATGATGAAGGCGATACCGGGGCCTTTCAAGGCAGCAGGAACATGTGAGTACTCAATCTTCTCGCGGATAGCCGCCATCATAACGATAGCCAACCACCAACCAATACCCGAGCCCAGGCCGTAGACGATAGAGTCACCAACATTGTTCATCTCGGTGCCAACTAGCTGCTGCACAACGCGCGAGCCACCC
>X129_Alpine_Ibex__coassemble_39_pt1 | contig 16148 bp, 8 predicted proteins | sample X129_Alpine_Ibex__metabat2_low_PE_004 | metagenome-assembled genome bin X129_Alpine_Ibex
GTATTCCTCGACTTCAAGACCGCTATCGAGCGTCTTGGTAAGGAGACTATCAAGCAGCGTTACGGCAACCTCTTCGATATGTATGAGGAGATTACCGACGTTAACCCCTACGAGCAGCCCATGCAGATCTTCCCCGCTGTTCACTACACAATGGGTGGTATCTGGGTTGACTACAACCTTATGACTACAATCCCCGGCTTGTACGCTATCGGTGAGGCTAACTTCTCGGATCACGGTGCTAACCGTCTTGGTGCTTCGGCTCTTATGCAGGGCTTGGCTGATGGTTACTTCGTGCTTCCTTATACTATCGGTGACTACCTCGCTAAGAAGATTCAGGCTCCTAAGGTTAAGACCGACACTAAGGCATTTGACGAGGCTGAGGCAGGTGTTCGTGCACGTATCGAGCGTCTGTTCGCTATCAAGGGTAACCAGTCTGTTGACGATATCCACAAGCGTCTTGGTCTTATCATGTGGGACAACGTAGGTATGGCACGTACCAAGGAGTCTTTGGAGAAGGCTATCGTTGAGATTCAGGCACTTCGCAAGGAGTTCTACAAGGATCTTAAGCTTGTGGGTACTAACGACTCGTTCAACGTAGAGCTTGAAAAGGCTCTCCGCCTTGAGGACTTCCTCGAGCTTGGTGAGCTTATGGCACGCGACGCTTTGAATCGTGAGGAGTCTTGCGGTGGTCACTTCCGCTCAGAGCACCAGACTGAGGATGGTGAGGCTTTGCGTCATGACGATAAGTTCGCTTACGCAGCTGTTTGGGAGTACAAGGGTATCGACAATGTTCCAGAGATGACTATCGAGAGCCTCGATTACGAGTTCGTACACCGTGCTCAGCGTAACTACAAAGACTAATTTTTGACGTTAACCTTTAATAAAGACAGAAAGTATGAATTTTACATTAAAGATATGGCGTCAAAAGGACGCTAAGTCACAGGGTGCTTTCGAGACCTATAAGGTTGAGAATATCTCTGCGGATACCTCATTCCTCGAGATGATGGATATCCTTAACAACAACCTTATTCACGAGGGTAAGGAGCCAGTAGCCTTCGACCACGACTGTCGTGAGGGTATCTGCGGTATGTGTTCAATGCATATCAATGGTCACGCTCATGGTCCATCACAGGCAGTAACCACTTGCCAGATGTATATGCGTAAGTTCAAGGATGGCTCAACCATCACCATCGAGCCATGGCGCTCGGCAGCCTTCCCCGTAATCCGCGACCTCGTAGTAGATCGTGCTGCTTACGATAAGATTTTGCAGGCTGGTGGTTTCATCTCGGTACGTACTAACTCAGTACCTGATGGTAATGCGATTCCTATTCCTAAGGCAGATGCTGACGAGTCTATGGATGCTGCAGCATGCGTAGGTTGCGGTGCTTGCGCTGCAACATGTAAGAACGGCTCTGCAATGTTGTTCGTTGCTGCACGTGTATCGTCACTCGCTAAGTTGCCTCAGGGTCGCGTTGAGGGTGCACGTCGTGCTAAGGCGATGGTTGCTAAGATGGATGAGCTCGGCTTCGGTAACTGTACCAACACTGGTGCTTGCCAGGCGCAATGTCCTAAGTCAATCTCTATCGCACACATCGCTCGCCTTAACCGTGAGTTCCTTGCAGCGAAACTTAAGGACTAATACGAGGAAGGGCTGATACAGTCCATCCTACACAAAATACCCCGACCTCTAGGTCGGGGTATTTTTTTGTGCGGCAAAGAGTAGTTAATTTTTTGTTTATACCACGATGGGGGGAGCAACCAAGGACCACAGTATAAGGAATGGATAGATGCCGAAAAGAGCCACAAAGAGACCGAAACTAATTCTCGCAGCGACAAACTAACTCATTTAATAAAATTCAAAACAGATTCTTAGAGTATGTAACATTCAACTGAGCTTTCGGATTGAGCCAAGAGTTTGTATTATTCCACCGCATTTAGCGAAAGAGAAGGAGTGAGAAACTTATCATCTCTCACTCCTAACTCATCATCTACGATTCTGATAACGCTCTACCACTCTACATCAGTCTCACCATACGATGGACCTCCGATACCAGGGATATAGTACTCGCGAGTCAAGATGTTATAGAAGACAAGCGTATCTGTAACAATCGCCGAGGTCTTAATATCATAGGCAAAAGCTACGATGGTATATGACGTATTAGCAAGAAGTGAATCGAAGCTATATGTTGCACTACCCCACTTTAGCTGTGATGCAAAGTTCGGTGAGGCAACGATGCTCTCAACCAAAGCCTCTTCATCCGTAAACTCATTATCGGCAAAAATGCCACAATAGTAGGCATGCTCCTCATCAGAGATATTCACTGTGAAATTCACCGACTTATATGTCACATCATCAAAGTAGCAGTTCATCAACAAGGGCTCCTCAACGGGGATATTCTCGGCAATGAACATATCAGAGAGTGTCACAGATGTGGTAGGACCATTCTCAAAGCCACACACCACAACCACATACTCATCACCCGCGCTAAGACCATCAACCCTTAGAGTCTGAGTACCCGAATATATGCTATCATTAAGCATTGCATCGGAAGAGTCACCTGTGAGGATGTAGATCATATCCTCGTAGCTCTCTGCCATCGTTGGACCATAGCAATCTACATAGCTCTTATGCTGGACGCTAACAAAGTATGGATCATTGTTTGAAGCAGCAACAGTAAACTCCACAGAGGTCTCTGTCGTAGCAACCACATCGACAACAAAACTATTATTAGATACCATAGGAGAGAGTGTCGAATACTCCTCAACAAAGACTTCAGAGGTTAGCTCTCCAGAATAGCTCATGCCAAAACAGTAGGCAACATAGTCGCTTGACCAGCGCATCTGGCATAGTTGGCTACCCTCAAATGTAATAGATCCAGACATCAACTCTTGGCGCATATACTCCTTCCACTCCTGGTTCTTCTCAGCCCTCGCGTTCCACTCTGCGAGGCGCATATCTACGATATTTCGTGGTGTTGAGCTACACTCATCATGATACGTACTCTTTGAGATAATGCCACACACATAGGTCGCAGAAGCATCCGACGCCACTATCGAGAGCATAGCATCGCGCCATGTGATGCCCGACACCGATAGTTCAAAGCTAGGCTCCACAACCGTAGGCTCCTCTGTGGTGATATCGATTAGGTGTATTGTACCCATCTCGCACCAGGCAACATCGTAGGCAAAAGCTATAAATGTATAGTCGGTACCAGGCATGAGGTTGTCAAAAGTAACACTCTGAGAGCCTGTGCGTAAGTTCTTAGCAAAGTCATCCGAAGCTAGGATATCAGAGACCAGAACATCGACCTCCGAGGTCTTGATATCGGGATACAAGCCACAATAGTACGTGCCGCGACCTGTCAAGGATTCGATGTTGAACGTTGCAGAGGTCTGTGTAAGTTCGGCAACCTCAACACTAAGTTCGGCAAGATCCATATCAGTTGAGAATGGCACGACAATTAAATCACCGCGCTGAGCTATCGTAGCATCATAGGTGAAGAGTAAGGCGAGGTAACCTTTGTTAGGCTCTAGATCATCAAAAGTGACTAGCTGCGAGCCCCTGCGTAGAGTCTGCTCAAAGCCTTCGCCCTCGACAAGTGCATCAACAAACGCATCTACGTCTTCACCAACCTCATCACTCGTATACATGCCGATATGGTAAGTGTGGTAGTCATCCGAGGCGTAGACATCGAAACTAGCAGAGGTCTGCGAGGGGTTATCTGAATTAAGTTGCAACCCAAGCTCAAACGCCTTTGGCTTAATAGCCTCTGACAACACCACATCGGTTGAAGGACCATTATCGAAGCCACAAACGATAATCTTATACTCGCACTCATGATTCACCGACGCGAGGAACTGAGAGCTTGTGAACTGCTGCTCGCCTGAGAAGATATACTTCTCTTTGAGGACATCATCAGGATATGCAGTAACAAGGTCCAGGATCATCATTTCGTACGACAGCTCTGCATCGGGACCATAACAGCCTGTATAGGTTGTCGTCTGCAATGCCACGAAGTATGGATCGTCGTTTGATGGAGTCACAGTAAAGATAATAGATTGCTCTGTTGTGGCATCCACACTAATATCAAATCTATTCTCCGACACAGCAGCAGAGAGGGTCTTAAACTCGGCAATAGTCACCGTAGAGGTAACCGTACCGTCATCATCGATGCCAAAGCAGTAGACAACATACTCGGTATCCCAGCCAAGCGATAGTAGCTCGCTTGCCGCAATGCTAGATACTCCGACATGCTGCTCTAGCTGCATACAGTACTGCCACGTATCATCGTTGCCATACTCCGCGTTCTGCTGTGCCATAGCCTCCCACTCTGCCATACGTGCTGAGATGATAGCATCCTTCGTATCGAACTTTTCATCGTATGCCGCACGCGTGTAGATGCCGCAGACAAACTCTTTATCGAGGTTATCGGGGGTGATGATAAGCGCGGCATCACGCCACGTAACATCCTCGATACTTATCTTATGACGCTCACCAAGTTCAGGGGCTGATGCCTCCAGGGTTACCACCGACACACTCCACACCTCTGTTGTTATCTCACCCTTAGTAGGCTCATAGCCAAAGGCGATAAACGTATAGTCTGTGACGGGTGTTAGCTGCTCAAAGCTGAGGCTCTTCTCGCCGACATATAGCTGTGCTGAGTCAACTGAGAGCTTCGCAACAAACTCATTAACATCATCACCTACCTGCTCCTTGGTAAATAGGTTGGCGTAATACGAAGCATCCTCCAACGATGGTACAACAGTAAACGATGCCGAGCTGTCGGTCACCAAACCTGCACTTAACGACAACTCGAGTTCCTGCTCGGGGGTAGGAGGATTAGGCTGAATGATTTTCACCTCTTCACAAGCTGCCGCAAAAAGCGCCACAACCACAAGGGTAGAGACACAACGACAAAGGGTATTAAAAAAATTCTTCATAATGGTATAAAGTTTTTTGGGGGTATGTTGCCCCACACGTTATTGCTCAGTAGGAGGCTAAGGCATCGTGAATGTGAATAGTGTATATCAGTAATCTCACCACACGCCCTAAGGTTAAATGCATAGAGACATACTCACATAGCAGGCGAATATCCCTATCTACCAATCCTCTTTATTGGTCACAGCAACACCGTCATGTCATATATCAAAGTCGATAGTCGACGATTGACAGGTTATGCACTAGCTGGCACCTAAGATAGATGTTGTCCTAACGGTCTTACCGCTCAACAAAAGTACTACTATTTTAGCAAAACACCTAATGCCAGAGCAGAAAAGTACATTACAAATATAATATTAACGGAAAGAGCCCTCCAAACCCTATTAATTAAGTTTGAAAGGCTCATATTATGATTGTAGTACCCCTCTCCTACTACTGAGGCTTGCTCATTTCAGCGATAAACGATGGCAGTGCATCCTCCGCAGTGAAGGTGTATAGCTTACCGTCGATATCTGCCATGAAGAACATCTGCGTGAACTTGGGATAGCCTGGCACATTAACGCCATAGCGCACAATGGCACGCTTACCATCATCCAAGACGCCTGCAATGGCTATGTAGTAGTCGCCATCCTTATTGTCATAGTAGTAGCCATCTTTGTCACCAGCAAAGAGGTAGATATCTGCCTTGCCATACTCCTCGCCAAGGTCGTACTGCTCGGCAACAAGCTGCGAGTAGAAGAACATAGCGTCAAGCTCGGCGTTGTACTCCACCTCAACCTCAAGGTCATTGAATCCCTCCCATCCCGTCATCGTAAACGAGCGGTTGGCATGGTGCTTTTTGATCACCACATTGTTCACTGCGCCATTCTGTCCCTCTATGGTCCACTCACCCAGCCATGCTGTGTAGGCTGGCGATGCCATCTGCTCCTCAACCTCAAACTTATCACTCACGGCAAACATACCGCTAACCTCGCCTTCGGCAGTAAAGCCTACAGCCAAGGCACGATATACACCTGGATCGAGATCAAATGGGTCAGCCCCATTACCCGTATAGAGCATATCGGCAAATGCGAACGATGTGCCGTTCTGCTGGTTATACTCTGCAAGGTAGCTCTTAAGGTCAACGAGCATTGCATCGGCAAGGTCTTTGAGCTGGTAAGGGTCGTAGGCATCGGCATATACAAGCGTGATGGCGTAAGGGTTATTATCGGTACTTACAACACGTACCACATGGTCATACTCCACACCATCGAGATTATCTTTACCCACATACATCACCGTCCACGCATCGTTGCGACGCATACCGTTGTAGACCTCCTCTTCGCTTCCAGCCTCTTTCAATGTCTTGAACTCTACCTCTGTAATCTCGCCATACTGCACGCCCTCGGCAGTTACGCCCGTAGCGATATAGCGATACGAGGTGTCAGGTGTAAGCTCCTCGAGGAGTGTGATATACTGCTTGCTGCGGTGTAGGTCTTGGGAGTCAATACCACCGGCTATCGCAGCCTCTACAACGCTCTTGGCGTCTGTTGTGGTGTCATCGGTAACAAAACCAAACCATTGATTCTTGGCATCGAGCTCGTGCGTAACCTTAATCTTTGCCGTTGAGGTTGTGATATCCTCCACCTCGATTGCGAGTTTTAGGTCGGGCAGCTTCTCGATATCCTCGTTGCCCTTATCGCAAGCCACCACAAAGGCTATGGCCGCAACTGCGACCATAACCCTTGTAATAGATAATTTTAGAAGATTCATAGCTGTTATCGCAATTATTTGCTAGTCTGCTTCTTATAAATAGCTATGTGATTTGCATCCAAGGTAGCACCCTCAGCATCAAGTTTAAAAGCTGTAAAGTTTGTGCCTGTCTTGCTATTAAATTTGATAATTCGTGGGTAGGTACTCTGTACAGTTGCTGCACCTGTTGATGCATCAATAGTTATAGTAAACGATGTAGAGTTGTTAGCACCGCTGCTTGCTGCACGACCCTTAAGACCACTTGATGGAGCATTTATATAGTAGTTCGTACCCTTATGAGTAAACTGGAATGCAAACTCACCATCGTTCAAACCAGCCTTGATCGTAAGAAGCATCACACCTGCCTCCTCGACATCGTATATTACACTGCCAGATTTCACGATATCAACAGCAGGAAGGGTAGATAGACCTGTTATCGAAGATGAGCCTGTATAGCAACCCAAAGCCTTTGCGCTACCAACCGCAACCATAATCACCTCATCGCCCACAGCGAGTGTCGAAGCATCGGTAACAAGCTCATAGCCAAGTTTATTTGCTGGGTTGATACCCTGCTGAGCAATAGCCGTAACTGAGGTCAAACCATAAGTGAAGGTTACCTCAGCTTCACGAGCGTAAGATGTAGTATTCTCCGACGTGAAGGTTACGGTAGCTGTGTCGCCACCCGAGTACGACAACTCTGCAAAGTCACTCTCAGCCATAGTAGCGGTAACTGCCTCAGGGGTAGTGATAATACCATTGCTATATGTTTCAACCTTAATCTCCACGCTACCTCCAGTGTAGTCAGCAGCAAGACCCAAAGTGGTGTTAAAACCATAGTGACCCTTATAGGTAGAGTAGTGTGAGTTATTACCACCCTTACCCGAGCCAACAGGAACTGTAGTTACTGTCATAACATCGCCAACAGCAACGCCAATCTCGCTGTTACCAGACACCTTATCGCCACCATCGGTGTAGAGGTACACAATGGTAGCAATATTACCCTCGCTATCAGCAAGCTTAAATGTACCGCTACTTGATGTGGTCATCTCGGTAATACGACCTGTGAGCTTATATGTAGAGTTCTCATCCTTAGTCAACTTAACGAACTCAGCGATAGAGATATCCTGAGGAACGCCCTTCTGAACTACCTTAAACGACCAAGTAAGCGACTCCTGACCCTCCATAGATGCGGTGATTGTAACCATAGTCTCACGCTTAGCACCTGTATTAGCCTCAGCAGTATATGTTAGGCAGTTGTTCGCTGCATCGTAAGCTAGGCTCAACCACTCAGCATCTGCCTTAGCCGAGATTGTCCACTCACCAACATAGTTGAATGTCACCTGCTCAGTGCTGATAGCCGTAGGCTCCGCAGTACTCTCCTCAGCGATTACAACTGACTCATCTGCATCAGGAACGGTGACGTTTGCCTTAACTACAGGTATAGTACCTACGCCACCCTCGAGCTTATAGACACATATTGACTGATTATCACTTGTACCGCTATAGAAGTACCTTGATGAATTATAGTAGCGGATCTTATTACCCGCATATTCGCCCTTAGTATTCTTTACGATAGCATCGCCATCCTCAGCAGCGATAGTGATAGCAAATGAGGTGTTGTCATCAATATATGCCTGATTGATAAGATAGCGTGAAGACTTGTTGTTTGATACGAGGAACTTCTCACGAGCAGCGTCGTAGAATGAGAATGTTCCCTCAGAAGCTCCTGCAACTAAGGTAAATGGCTGAACAGTCTCATTAGCAATGAGATAGTTCCCAACCTTTGAGATATCCACCGCATCACGACGTGCACTTGTAGAGGTCTCAGATGCGTTGCTATAAAGCTTCTTGCTAATTGCCTTGTCGTAATCCTTAGCTACGAAGGTGATGATATCGCCCTGCTTAAGTGTCGAGGCATCACGAACAAATACCCACTTGTCGCAGCCCACAACACCCATCATATTCACACCGAAGCGGTTAACCAAACCTGCCTCGAACGAGAGAGTCTTATCGGCAGGAATTGTGCCCTGCTTAATGTAGAGTTTCTTGGCCGTAATAACAGTGATGGTATAAGCATCGCCCGCCTCAAGCTGTGTAGGCAACACGTTGAAATACACCTTATTGCAAGAGGTTGTAGCCACGCTCACGCTGCTAACACTAGCGTCTACTGTAAACTCCTTTAGATCGTTAAGATCGGCAACAATAGTACCAGCAAGCGCCTTACCCTCAGCGTCGAAGATAACCTGCTCAACCTCATCGCCAGCCTCAAGGCTAAAGTTCTTGAGGGTCATCTCGACAACAGCTGCCACACGCTTAAACTGCACCTGCTGTGCCTCAGTAGGCTGTGCTGTGGTCGTAACAACCTTAGATACCATAAGGTCTGCCTTAGGGTCGTACGATGACTCTGCCATAGTCTGAGTAGCTGGAAGTGTGAGAGTAGTCTCACTGATACTCTCGGCTGAAACAAATCCACTTGCAGGGTAGATAGTAACATACTCGTACGCATCCTTACCCTCGTTCTTAGCAAAGGCTGCTGAGATAGTAGCCTTGCCATCGACCTTCTCATAGGTAACATTAGCACCAACAGTCAAAACATCGGTCTGCTCCAACACTGCAAAGGTCTCGTTTTCGTCCCAGCTAAACTTGGGCTCGTCACCCGAAGTATCTACCGAGGTACGTGTCGAAGCCTCATCGGCAACAAAGCTAATAACCACCTCGTCGAAGATGGCATTAGGCTCGTTAACATTTGGCTCAGTAAACTCATTCTGGCAAGCCACAAAGCCCATTGCTGCTACAGCAACAAGCATCATAGATCTAAAAAACTTCTTCATAACCAACAAATTTTAGAGATCCCAATCCGCATCGTTATAGCCAGAGTCCTGACCTGGCTCACCAAGATCGCCATAGCTGCCGCTAAAGCCGTGTTCTACGTCAACCTCCACAACATCGAACCATGGAGCCTGATAATAAGTTGCTTGTGTCTTTTTCATTGTGTTAAGTATTTAGTTTAGATTATTTTGTCTGTTCACGCACACAGCGCACCGAGGCACCATAGCTGCGGGCACCATACGAATACCACGACCCCGCAACACTCTCATCGAGAAGCGGATAAATGCCGTAGTACACATCGTTAAAGGCAACAAACAAGGTTGCCGCCTTGCCAAAGCCCGATGTGCCATTGCCAAAACTCTCGGCGGTCCAGTAGAGCATCTTCTCAGAGGTCTCGCCGATAAGTCCCGAGACATCATAGTTACCCGCCGAGGGGAAGAAATCTCCATTGCCGCCTATCCAGCGCCAGCCATAATCCTCCTTAGTCCACTCGCTGCTCACATACGAGCAGGCGTACTCCGAAGGAATATCGCCAAAGGCACCACGCGGTGGCACGCAGTAGCCTGGAGGGCATGGATCAAAAATAGTCTTATACTCGGTGCCTGCATCAGCATCGCCCCACAACTGCGACTCGGACTGCATCATCAAGCCGTAGGTATTCATCAGATCCTGTTGCATATACCAGTCAAAGACATACTCACCAATAGCGATATCGGTACGACAAGCAAGGAATGTTGTAGGATGCTCCAAGGCATAGACAATATTACCTGGAGCGTTTAGTGCCACGGGAGCAGGATAGCCAACATACTGCCACTCGTAGTCACCATCGCCAGTCTGCACATTATTGATATTCACCTTTATACGGTTCGCCTCAATCTCAGCCTGGATGGCTGCATACTCCTCCTCGCTCTCGGTAAGGTTATAATCCTCATCATAGCTATGTATTGGCATCTTGACATACTCTACGGGCGATGGCAAAAATGGCTCCTTACGCCCCCACTGATAGAGCATGCCACGATTTGCCACATCGTCCATATTGTTGCTCAGCGCACCAAGGTTGCGATCCATCCACTCCAAGCCATTTGCCGAAGAGTGGCTAATATCGTCATCTGTAACCCATAGGTGCCAGCTCCACAATAGCTTACCACCACCATCATACACCGCCACAAGAGCATTGCCCTCAATATCTCCCGTACGAAGATATATGTAACCATCGGCATATACTGGCTCAGAGTTGACGATATGCACGCTACGCGTCTTATCGCTATCATAGGTCGCCTTCCACACCACATCGGCATACGACGCATCCTCGATCTGGGCACCATACGTCGCCATATAGCGCGAATTACCATCTCTGAGACCATTACCCTTGATGTCGGCACGGAACTTAAGCTCCGACTGCGTAGGACAGATATAGCAGTTAGCAGTAACCTCTGACGAGAGGTCGATAACCTCATCACCTAGCTGCAAGAGCTTGAAGCGCGCCACCGCCGTGTCGGGAGCGTTACCAGTAACCACATCAATAACAGCCAAGCGACTCTCAGCATCATCATTCTTATCGACAAAGATCACTAGCGAGTTACCCTCAATGCTGAATTCAACCCACTCAGACTCACACTCCACGCTCCACGCATCACGATTTGTCGACACAAAAATCTCCTTGTTGCCACCCTCGCGCTCCACAACAGCACTCGTCGTAGAGAGCACAACATTGGCATTGTCTGGCTCAGGGTAAATAATCTCGATCTGCTCCTTAGCGCAGCCTAAAGCAGCAACAAGCAGTAACACATATATACTAATAAATACTCTTTTCATAGCATTAATTTATTTCCACGATGCGGGCATATCTGAATAGTCGGTAAGGTTAACACACCCCGCAAAACACTCTGCATGTGCCGAGGTAGACGAGGGGACATAGATGAAGTCATCACCCTTGGTGCGTTCGTAAAGGTGTACCTTGGTCTCTGTGCCATCCTCAGCTACAATGATAGTATATGGAGACTCTCCAGTGAGTGACACACAGCCCATAAAGCAACCATCGATATAGTTGATACGGCGAACAGTGTCGAACAATGATGCCGGAATAGACTCTAGCGACACACACTCGGCAAAGCACTCTGCGAATGTTATGCTTGAGGTCTTAGTGCCTATCGACGAGAATAGACCTGAAGGGATAGACCTTAGCGACTTACACTCGGCAAAGGTCTTCTCAAACGAGGTGATAGCGATATTTTTTGCAAACAGACCCTCGGGAATGCTCTCCAATGCTGTGCAGCCGTGGAACATACCCTTGACAGTGGTGATATCAGCACAAGCATCCAACAAGCCCGCGGGGATGCTCTTTAGCGACACACAGTCGGCAAAGGTCTCGGAGAACTGCTTGGCCTTGCTATTCGAGGCAAAGAGTTCAGCGGGAATATTCTCAAGCGACGAACAAGCCGCAAAGGTCGCCGTAAACTTGAGCTTTGCCTCGCCAAAGGGCTTAAACAGATCCGAGGGAATGTTCTTCAGCGCGGGGCAGTTGCAGAAGGCGTAGGCGATAGATGTCACACCGTCGTTCTCGGGGAAGATAGAGCCCTCGATAGTATGTAGCTTAGTAGCGTTCTCAAATACGCTCTCAAAGCCCGTAGAGACATTGGTGCTCTTGGCAAACAGACTCGCAGGTATGGTCTCTACACCTGAATTATCGAACAAATTACGATAGCCAGGCGAGGTCACCTTCGTAAAGGTATCGAACAAGCCCGCAGGCACGGTCTTGAGGTTAGCACACTCCGAGAACATATAGGTGAAGTCTGCCGAAGAGTAGTCGCGGGCATCCTTGAATAGCCCCACAGGCACCGACTCCAGTGCCGTATTGTGGAACATGTAGGTAAACTCATAGGCTAGGGTTAGGTCGCGCAACAAACCCTCGGGGATCGTACGTAGTGCGGTGCAGTCAGCAAAGCAGTAGCGGAACGACTTCGCAGCCGAAAGTCCGTCAAAGACACCCTCCTCAATGGTTGTTAGGTTCTTGCAATCTTGGAATACCGCACCGATGGTCTTGGCGCCAGTAAGTCCCTCAAATATACCCTGTTGCAACGAACTAACACCCGTCTTGTAGAAGATATACTCAAGGTTTGTTACCGCAGCATTGTTACGAAAGACACCCGATGGAATCTCGGTAATAGATGAGCAACCTGCGAACATATACTTTACATCTGTTGCCGCCGTAGCATTTGCCATAAGGTCATATGGAATCTCCTCTAAACAAACACATGCCGAGAAAGCACCTGTAAACTTAGTAGCCACACTTGCCTCAGAGAAGATGTCTGAAGGTATCGACTCTATTGCCGTTGCACCAAATACGTAGTCGAGTTGCGTGATGTTAGGGCAGTTAGCAAAGAGTCCCTCTGGTATGCTCTTGAGGCGACCACCGCGCACCTGCTCGCTGACACTCGAGAAGTTGGTCAAAGTCTGGTTGGTATCCACGATGCCTGTACCTGTTGCATAGAAGGCATACGACAAATCCTCGGCTACCACACAGTTCTTGAATAGGTCAGCGGGAATTTCGCTGATAGATGCCGAGTGCGAGAAGCAATCCTCAAATCTCTTTGCCGAGGTAGCATAGCGGAACAAGCCTGCGGGAATCTCGCGAAGCGACTCACAGCACGAGAAGGCACCGATAAAGGTCTTGACATTCTCGAATGAGCCGGCAACATCGTTAGGGATATACTCCAAGCGTGAGCAACCAAGGCACATATCCGTAGCCTGAGTATAGCCGAGTTTGCCCCACGATATCACGTTGCGCAGATCGGTGGTAACGGCATCATCGGCACCAAACCTTAGCGATTTAGCCTCACCAGTGATGGTAATGGTATATAGACCCGGCTTAGCGTAGTTATGATATCCGCGCACCTCTATAAACTCCTCTTGATCAGTGCCATCGCCCCAATCGACAGATATCTGACCACCGCCACTGGGCGAGAGTACGGGGGCTGCTGTGATACGCTGATTAGGCTCGGTAACCTCTATCTCGTAGATAAGCTCCTCTGTATCTGGTCCTATCTGTAGCACGTTGATAGTTGCCTTCGCCTGGTTATCCTCATCACCTACAACGATATCGAACGAGCCGCGACGCTCATTTCCACCAAGGTTAGAGTCTACGGTAATGGCAACACTACCCTCCTCCTTAGTAACTGCAAACCACTCTGCCGAGAGGTTCACAACACTCCACTCAAGCTCAGGATTAGAGTTTATCGATAGGCGACGTGTGCCACCATCATCGTCGGTAGCAACATTATGGCTACTCATGATGATAAATGCCGAACCATCCTGCTTTACGGTAAGCACCTCGCAATCAGCATCCTCAGCATCCGAAGCACGCACAATAATCTGCGTTGTGCGCTGTTCAAAGCCTTTGTTATCATCAGCCGTTAGGCGCAGACCCTCAGCCACAGGCTCAATAAGCAACCAGCTACATGTTGCCTCGAATGTCCAATCCTCGGTTGTCGCCTCAACACCAATGGTATACTCCAACTCGGTGTGTGCCTTGAAGCTATGATCAGCAGCAAGAAGTGTCACCTCGGGTGTTCCCGCACCATTCTGTCGCACAACGATACTACACGATTTGCTACGCAACTCATCGCCAGCTAGAACAGTAATCACTCCCTCGCGACGCTCCGACGAGGGGTTTGCCTCTGCCGAAATGTAGAGAAAATAGTCATCCGAAGATACTGTAAGCCATTCACCCTCGACCTCATAACCCCACTTCTCGGCATTTGTTACTACATCTAAAGCAAGTTCACCGCCACGGCTCTTAAAACCTACGGCAAGCTCGCCATCCAAGGAGCTAAACAATGAGCTATCAGAGCTTATGTCGAGCTGAATACGACCCTCCGACTTAGGGGGCTTATTATCGATCTCTGTCTTGCCACATGCAGCAAGCATAGCAAGCACAACTACAATGGCTATATATCGTATGTTTCTCATTATTCCTCGCTCTTTTTAACAAATTGCACATCACCCATAGGGAACAACGTGGGGCGATAGTTTGAGCCCACGGCGACCTTATTACCATTCTCGTCGTATGTCCAAAGTCCGAAGCCCACATAATTGAAGCCATCGACCTCTGGGAGGTCTAACTCAAGCACCGTAGCCTCATCGTTAGGCAACGCCTCAACCTCCATTGAGGCATAGGCAAACTGCGTTGAGCTCACCAGAGTAATGTAGAAGAAGACATCATACGAGAGCACCGTCCAGCCAAAAGGAATGATAATACCCCCGGTCTCAGCATCGTAGCGCACCTCGAGCTCAGTACCTGGATACAAGAAGTTGCGCATCACAAAGGTTTTACCGTACTCTCTCTCCGCAAGCTCGAAGATAAGGTAATAATCACTCGGGTTGGGCGCATACTCCAAAGTATTTAGCGAGCCATTAGGAGAGTAGAACCACTTTGGGGCAGTAATCTCCCAATTACCCAAAAGACGATAGAATGGATTGTTGGCGTGGGTACCCTGGGTAACGGCGATTGTATATGACTTATCACCCGCCTTGATGCTCACGTTTGCCTGACGATCCTCATCGCCATCATTAGCCTCAACTGCTATTGTAGCGCGCTGAGCCTCATACTCTGCTGTCACCGTGAGCCACTCTGCACTAGCCTCTATAGTCCACTCGTCGTCGGAGTGCACACCAAAGGTGTAGGTCGATGCTACAGAGTCAAACGAATAACTCTCAGGAGCACACACCATAAGATCCGTAGACGTTGCTGCCTCCTGACTCAGCGTGATGGTGATAGCCGAGAAGAGATTCTGAGGACTTACAATATCGAAAGTTGTTGTGCGCGATGCAGATGTCTCGTTAGGCTCAGCCATAACAGTAATCATAGAGCCATCAACCGAGTAGCTAATCCACCCCTCAGTTGTCGAAGCATCAACGCTCCACTCCATATCTGTAGGGTGGGGAGTAACGACAATATCATGGCTAGCGCCCTCGGCAGAGAAGCCTAATCCGGTGGTAGATAACTGTATCGCATGAACAATCTCTTGCTCTGATCGATAACAACCGACAACCAATATAATGCCTACAAGCGCCATAAGAGCGCCTAGGCGTTTACAACAAAGAATCATACGTGTGTTTAATAGGGTTTAGATATACCTCAAAACTATCTCACGAACAGCCCCGGCATATCAAGACAAAGATAATCAGAATTTTCCTAATAACCAAATATTTAGCGGACAAAATTATCTATTCAGCAAAATACTTATCCTCACATTATTACACCCTAAGAAGTCATGCTTTAGGAATGGAGCAAGAGTGTGCTCCCCCCACGCAGACATAAAAAAAGGACAAACCTTAGCAGGTCTGCCCTTCACTCTGTGAGAAACAAGTCTATTACTTGTTCTTCTTATCGTAGCGCTTTGCGTAACGGCTCATAAACTTATCCACACGACCGGCGGTGTCTACCAACTTCATCTTACCAGTGTAGAAAGGGTGAGATGTGTTAGAGATTTCCATCTTATATACAGGATAGGTTTCGCCGTTCACTTCGATGGTCTCTTTTGTCGAAACGGCGGACCGACACAAAAACACGTGGTCGTTAGACATATCCTTGAACGCCACTAAACGATAATTCTCCGGATGAATTCCCTTTTTCATATTCGTCCTGTTT
>X129_Alpine_Ibex__coassemble_41_pt1 | contig 15845 bp, 15 predicted proteins | sample X129_Alpine_Ibex__metabat2_low_PE_004 | metagenome-assembled genome bin X129_Alpine_Ibex
GTTATATCTCTATACTCCTCTATACTGTTATACACATTTCGTTTTTACCCCCGTAAAACGAGCATTTCTTATTACGTGTGTAATGTTCATTTGTATGACCGTTAATGCACAAACATCATTTGGTACATTTTATGGGTTAGAATTAGGACAATCAAAGGCTTCTGTAGAATCAACTCTTCGTAATAAGGGTTTGACTTATACAGAGCAAGTGTCTAACATACGGGGATATAAGGGTTATCCACTAATTAAAGTCACTAAAGCTAAATTGGGTAGTGTAACATTTGAAAGGCTTCTTCTAATTTTCGTTGAAAACAAGTTAGTGTATGGAAATTTTGTTTCCTTTGTCGGAGGTGATTATGGAACATGGCACGATATGTACTCTACCTATATGAATGCTTTTGATGACTTTTCATCAAAATATGAAAAAGAATATTATGAAACTAAAATGAATCTTATCTCAAAATATGGATCACCACAAGTAAATAATGATGCAATGGCAATTTGGCGTAAAGGAAGGTATCAAATTACGGTTTTTTATGAATATATCAAGAATATTGATGCTAATACAGCACATGTAAATTCTAGAGTTGGTGTTGAATATCGCCTCATTGACCTATCAGATATGTAAATAGTTTTTAGGCAGGCGTCTCACAACTGCCGCCTAACCTCTTACAAAAGTTAGTCCCATTAACTACTATTGTGGAGCGAAAGCGGAACACCTATCTAAACTACTAACGTTCTTTAAGGTTTGCGCAGAGCGAAGAGGGGTAATGTTTGGCGGACGCCGTAGGCGTAGGCTGTGAGGCATCGTGGTGTGGGAGCTTGCTCACAAATAGCAACGATGCTTCACAGCCTATATGTTGCAACGCAACGTGCCAAACATCACACCACTCGCAGACAACTCTGCCACGCCGCGAGAAGCGTCAGTAGTTTTTATTACAGAACTTGCAGATATACAAAGAATTAGGCGGGAGTCTTCACGACTGCCGCCTAACCTCTTACAGAAGCTAGTTCTGTAATAAAAACTACTAACCCAAACTTAAATAAATGAAGAAACCTAACTACGTGGTTGGACCAGCGTAGCTATACGAGGAATGTGCAATCCTCGTGCCATAATAACGCTGGGAATATTTGAAAAATTGTTTAATACGCGATTTTTTCTCCTTACAACCCCAACTATGAGCCATTCAGAACACTATCATACTTAGTGAGTTAGTGATGCTCGACACTATGACGACAGTATGTCATAGGCATGACAGTGAAGTTCAGGTATCTTTCTGATGAGACAGCAAAACTAACTCAAAAGTTTGGTAGTTTAATTAAGATTACTTACCTTTGTGTAAGTGTGAGAGTACGTAATGATTCTCGACGATTTACCGTGCAACGACCTACCAACCACAAACCCATACTATATGAGTTTTGACGTATTCATATGTTATTCACGTAAGGATATCGCTCAAGCCGAACAGTTGCGTGCTCAGCTTGAGAAGGTGGGTGTACGGTGCTGGTTTGACCGCAATATTCACGGTGCAGAAGACTTTTTAAATATTATATCTAAGCGCATCATCGAATGTAAGGTCGTTGTCTTCATTGCCACTAAGGCGTCTGCAAACTCAAGGTGAACGCGAAGAGAGATTCTATTTGCAGATGATCGCAATAAGCCCATTGTGCCATATCTCGTCGATGGCTTCACCTTTAGTTCTGCACCCGAGCTCGATCTACTTTTTAAGACTCACCAGTGGGATGATAATATCAACGACGTGGTACACGACGTCTACCAGCTATGCTACGGCAAGGAGCTCACGGACATTGACGGTCCACCTAAGCCCGAGATAGCCTGGCACGAGAGGCATGCCAAGGCGATCAAGATCGGCGCTATCATGTTGGCTACATTTGCTCTTTTGCTGCTTCTCCTACTTATATTTACCCCATTACGATAAAAAATAAGCGGTAACCAGCAGACGGCTACCGCTTTATCATGATTATCAGCCTATCGTACTACCCCTAGAGAAGTGCCTCTATAGCCTTTGCAACAGCCTCCATATCGGCAGTAGGCTCGAAGCGTGCCACAACATTTCCCGAGCGATCAACAAGGAACTTGGTAAAGTTCCACTTGATATCCGACTTCTCTGCATAGTTAGGATCTGCCTCCGAGAGCATCTTATCGAGAATTGGCGTGAGCTTATGATCCTTGTCGAAACCCGCAAATCCTCGCTGCGACTTTAGCCATACGTAGAGTGGCGATGCACCATCACCATTCACCTCGATCTTCTTAAACTGCGGAAATGTCGTGCCATAGTTGAGCTGGCAGAACTGTGTAGTCTCAGCATCACTCTCGGGCGACTGACCGCCAAACTGGTTACATGGGAAGTCGAGGATGGCAAATCCTCGGTCAGCAAAACGCTTGTTAATATCCTCAAGATCAGCATACTGAGGCGTGAAACCACACTTGCTTGCTGTATTTACAATAAGGAGCACCTTACCCTTATACTCGTCTAGCTTTGTGGGCTTATTACCCTGAGCCATAACCTCGAAATCGTATACTGTCTTACCATTTGTTGTGCCGCAGCAGCAGCTCTTATATGTTGTCTTCATACTCTTAATTATATTAATCTTATTTATTATTCTTGTCAGTGGTATAATCAAATATTATTCCGATGCAAAATTATAAATAAATTTTTTAGCACAAACTTTTTTAAGCAAAATAATGAATCATATATTCTTATAACGATATAAGCACACCTGATAGGGCACAAAAAAAGTAGCCAACAAGCATCAATGTTGGCTACAGAACAGGAGTACAACGCGTACAAACGACTATTGTATGGGGGTATACTCTGCCTTGACACTATCGTAGAATCGAGCAAAAGTTGTCTGATAGTATGGCACGACCCACAACAATGGGATTAGTAGCAAGCAAGCTGAAAGCAGGACAAAACCCACGCAGCCTAGCGTCATAAGGAAGAGATCCATCTTGTGTCCCTCCATCATCTTCATGCTCTGGCATATTGCCTGTTCGCCCGAGAGCGATGGATTGTCCGCAAGGATATATGGCGCAAGGAAGTATGACATCGCCTTGATTATGCCAGGCACGAAGAGAAGCATCGACCATAGAAAAATATATATGGTAGTAAGCAACCCTAACACAACACTCTTGATGTAGTATGTCGAGTTGAAGGCACTGAACATATTCTCGACGCTGAATCCTCCTCCTCGTGATAGGTATAGATAGGTCATGGTGATACCAAAGTTAAGAGGGAGGCTAAGAAAGGTATATAGTAATAGGTATAGCAATGGCAACTCATCTTGAGATGCTGTTAACATGCCCTGTATAATTACGGTCACAAGTGTTATGACCACGGCTGTTCCCCACTTACCTCTAAGAATACTCTTGGCATCATTTCTAAGGTCTGCATTACTTCTCATAGCTTAATAAGTAAATTTGATTGTCATATATCATAAACAAAGGTAATAAAAAAATGATAACAATGCAAATATGGGAATAAGTATCACGACATGTATAGATATTGGTGGCTGCTTGGTTAATATGTCGAGGAGGAGGTTTGGAGGGATTGTAAATATCCAAGTAGCAAGCAGATGATCTGCTTGCCTACTCCTATTGCTGAGTAAGCGGCACAAAAAAAAGAGAACTTAGTAGTTCTCCTTTCTCTTTTGTAGATAAAAGCATATGCCCGCAGCCACACCATCGCAGATGGGCAGACCACAGGGCTGCAACAAGCCGCCCTTTTAAAAGGGAGGTTTGGAGGGATTGTAAATATCCGAGTAGCAAGCAGATGATCTGCTTGCCTACTCCTATTGCTGAGTAAGCGGCACAAAAAAAAAGAGAACTTAACAGTTCTCTTTTCTCTTTTGTGCATAAGAGCTTACTCAGCAATAGGAGTCACGCTCACGTATGACTTACCAGATGCCTTCTTGCAGAAGCCTACAGTACCGTCGACCAAAGCAAAAAGTGTGTGGTCCTTACCCATACCCACGTTCTCACCTGGGTTGTGTACTGTACCGCGCTGACGAACGATAATGTTACCCGCCTTAGCGAACTGACCACCGAAAAGCTTAACACCGAGTCGCTTGCTCTCTGACTCACGGCCGTTCTTAGAACTACCTACACCTTTTTTGTGTGCCATTTTCTACTTCGTTTTAAGGGTTTAACAATTAATCTCCTCAACGAGAACCTGTGTCAGATACTGACGGTGACCGTTACACTTCTGATAACCTGTTCTACGCTTCTTCTTGAACACTAGAACCTTGTCGTCCTTGAGGTGCTTCAAGATCTTGCACTTTACTGAGGCGCCTTCTACTACAGGTGCACCTACCTTAACCTGACCGTCGTTGTCTACAAGCAGGACTTTGTCGAAGCTCACCGACGAGTTTTCCTCGCCCTGAAGACGGTGAACATAGAGCTTTCGACCATTCTCAGCCTTGAACTGCTGACCTGCAATCTCTACTATTACGTACATTTAATCTAAAATTAGAATGTTTAGCGCGGCAAAGGTACGAATAATTTTCCTATTTACAACACTTCTCGCTACTTTTTTTCGATAATCGTGGCACACTTTTAGCCATCGACAGATCGTTATATTAGCAAAGGGACCGCGGCAGCCATGCATAACAATAATTTTAATATTGCGCGCCGTTTGTATTATTCGAAATAATTCGCTAACTTTACGTAGTCAATGACAACCACAGCCAAAAACGCTTCAACCATGATAGATCAGAGCACTAGAGAGTATCTCCTTCCCGAGCAGTTCAATGCCGCGGTGCGCGCTGGCGCTGCCATCATGAAGATATACAAAAATAGCGACGACTACGACATATCGCTCAAGAGCGACCATACGCCGATAACCATAGCCGATCGCTTGGCGCACCTCACTATCAAGGAGTCGCTAGGCAGAACGCGCATACCTATACTCTCGGAGGAGGGGCGCGAGATGCTCTATGACGAGCGCCGCAACTGGGAGCTCTTCTGGTTGGTCGACCCGCTCGATGGCACCGTGGAGTTTATCAAGGGCAACAACGAGTTTACGGTAAACATTGCCCTCATGGAGAACAACATATGTGTGAGTTCGGTGGTCTATGTCCCCTACCACCATAAGATGTATATCGCCGTAAAGGGGCATGGTGCATGGGTCATGTATGACGTTGTTCCCGACTCTGATGCCACATATAGCTATGCCGACATCGATAGCTGTATGCGTCGCCTACCCCTCGCCGAGCAGCAACACTCGGTATTCCGCGTGGCTGTATCGCGCTCGCACCAGACACCCGAGACACACTCACATGTTGAAAAGTTGCGTGCCGACCACCCCGACCTCGAGATCGTGGAGCAGGGCAGCTCCTACAAGTTCTGCCTGCTTGCCGAGGGCTCGGTAGACTACTACATACGCACCACGACCACCTCGGAGTGGGATACTGCTGCCGGCGAACTGATACTTGCCGAGGCTGGTGGTAAGACATACGCCTACCCTACTGGCGAGATACTACGGTATAACAAAGAGGTGCTTGACAACCCGTGGTTTGTAGCACGCAGATAGATAACAAAATTGGGATGACTAAAAGAATATTAGTCATCCCAATTTTGTTTGAGGTATTCAGCCTCTTCGTTTTATCGTTTCTTACGTAGGTTGGTTATACCCTCAATAAAGCATAACGGATGCGTGGGCGCACCAGGCAGCCAGAGGTCTACGTGATACTTATCCAAGAACTTACGGTCTACCGCAGGGCTATCGGCATACAAGCCTCCCGAGATAGCCTCCGAGCCGCAGACAACCAATATCTTAGGCTCGGCAATAGAGTTATAGCATATATCCAATGCCTCAGCCATATTGGCGCTGATAGGTCCTGTAAGCACTACGCCATCGGCATGACGTGGCGAGGCGGTGAAGCCTACGCCATAGCGACCAAAGTCGAAGTTTACGTTGCCCGTAGCACCGCTCCATCTCTACCGAGGCATCGCCACCCGCCGACACCTCGCGAAGCTGCAAGGCACGACCGAAATATTTAGATATCTCGGGGCGCACTGCCGAGTGATCAAACTTAGGTGCTGTGTCGCCGACCTTTACCACCAAGTCCTCACGACGTGTGGCGGCAAGGCGATGCTCATTAGTGAATCGTATGTTACGAGGTGCGCACTTGGCACACTCGCCACAGAAGAGGCAACGTCCCATATCAAGGGTCAGCGGCTCGGTGGTAATTGCGTGCGTAGGACATATCGCTGCGGCACGCTCAACATCGCTCTTATCCTCCGTATCACTAAGCAGTGGGAAGCCGCGAAACTCCTCGGTGAGGGTCACGCTATATAGATCGGGAATATATTGCCAGCCGTGGCTGCGCAAAATCTTTGCTTTTCCAAAAATCATAGTATCAACATTTTATGCTCGCTCGACTACAGGTCGTGACCACAGTACGATAGGTTAAAACTCTTGTTATTAATTGGGAAGTCTGAGATACCCTCCGAGCGCACCGCGATGGCAAGTCCCAACCAGTTGTGTAGGCTCGGATCCTTAATCTTATACTTCGAGATGTGTCCCTGGGCATCGGTAAGTGCCACATGGCATATCTCGCCGCGCCAGCCCTCAACCAACGAGAACGATAGATGCTCCTTACGAAGATCAGCATAGTAATCGGGAGCTGCGAGCTTCGCCGTAGGCTTATACGCCTTGAGTGTATTAAGGATGATATCGGCACTCTGAAGCACCTCGTCAAGGCGCATCATAAGGCGTGACATGACGTCACCATCGTGCATGAGAATAGACTCGTGGCGATAGAACGTAGAGTAGTATCCCGAAGGGTGCGTAGAGCGAATATCTCGCTTAAGACCACTTGCTCGTGCCGCTTGACCTACACCGCCGATGCGCTGCATCTCGTTGCGTGGCACCAAGCCACACTGCTCGAAACGGGCAAGAAGAGTGTGATCCTCCAATATATCGGCACGTAGCTCCTCATAGCGACGACGCACATCAGTGATATTTTTAATGATTAGCTCACGCTTAGCCTCGGTCATAGGATGATTGGTACCAAAGGGGCGGATAAGGCTCTTGCCAAAGCGGTTGCCGCACCACGCCTGCGTAGTGTTGATAGTTACGGTACGCAACGCCTCACATGCCACCTGATAGAGTTGGAAGCCGATATCCGTAGCCAAAGCACCAGTATCGGCGATGTGCATAGCCATACGCTCAAGTTCAATAGCTATCATGCGCTCAAGCATAAGATCCGCCTCTATATTTTTGTCCGATAGCTTCTCCACAAGCTCAGCATATGCCGTAGCATGACCTACAGCCGTATCACCAGCCACCGACTCAGAGATAAGTGTACGACGCAGACTATTTTCGTCGCGCAGCATCTCCGACTCTACGCCACGATGTTGATAACCCAAGGCTATCTCGAGATGAAGCACCTGCTCGCCATTACATATAAAGCGAAAAGCACCAGGCTCGATGATACCAGCATGGATAGGTCCCACATTAACTTCGTGAAGCTCATCGCCAGCAATGGTATAGAATGGATAGCTATCCATCGTAGAGCTCCTATCGCGTCTGTCGTGCGAGAAGCGTAGGGGCTTCATCCACGGATGGTTGTCGAAGGGTACGCCATAGAGCTCGTTGATCTCACGCTCGAAAGGATGGAACTGAGGATGTAGAGCCGTAAGCGAGGCAAGACCCTCAGCATAATAGTCGGGAACAAACGACGATATTAGCACCTCAGAAGTCACATCATCGAGGATGATAATATAGAACTTCAAGCCCTGCTCAATCTCGGTTGCAAAGTAGTGTGCCACATGGTAGCGGTCATTCATCATACGCTCTTTGAGGTCACCATAGAGCTCTACATAGTCAACCTCAGGGATGTCGGCAATAGCCACAGATGAAGCAGTGTTATTTGTTATATGGTATAGTTTCATAGCTCTACTCTAGGTTTACGATTAGGTCAATAGCGCTTTTAAGCACCTCGGGCTGCCACAAACCGAGCACAATAGCCACAACGAGCAACACGGCTGCCGAGTAAGAGAGGCGGCGGTTAACCTCCGAGAGGTGCAATTCATCCTGATTCGATTGGTAGCCAAGGCGTAGCGTGCTAGACCAAATGGCGTAGATCACCACACACATCAGCAGCAACATCGCTATGAGCAACCACCAGCTGCCTATCGACACGATCTCAGAGAAGATCATAATCTCGGAGATGAACAGAGGTGATGGTGGGAATGCCAACAACACGAGTGTGCCGAGGATAAATCCGATGGCTCCCACGCGATTGATATTAATATAGTTACCGATACGATTGATGCTATAACTATCGTATACATGTCGCATGATGCCCACCTGGAAGAACATCGAGCTCTTAACCAATGTATGGCACACGACGTGGAATACTGCTGCCCATAGTGCTACCCCACCGATACCCATACCGATAGCCACAATACCCATATTCTCCACAGTAGAGTATGACAAGAAACGTTTGTAGTTATTGCTACGTCGCAAGAACATGGCGCCTACTGCCAACGAAAGAATACCGATAAATATCAGTACGTGGCGTGCCCACTCGAAGACTTCGGCAGTTGAGGAGTAGAGCATGTAGATACGCATAATCGACACAAAACCAGCATTAACGAGTGCCGTAGAGATAAATGCCGACGCTGGAGCAGGGGCTGCATAGTTAGCATCGACACCCACGGTATAGAGCGGGAAGATCTCCATCTTACAGCTGTAACCCACAACGATAAGCAAGAAAGCAACCTTCAAATAGAGTGGATTACCATTCTCGATCACCGCCTTAAGCGAGGCGTAGTCTAGGGCGCCATGCTCCGCTACGGTCGAGAGTAGCAAGATGCCGAGGTATGCCATAGCAATACCCGTAGAGCAGACAAATATATACTTCCATGTAGCCTCCAACGAGTGCTGGAATTCACGATGATAGATAATACCTGCCGAACAGATTGTCGTAGCCTCGAGGAAGACCCATGTCATAGCCACGTTATCAGAGTAGTAGACACATGTGATAGCCACGGCAAGGAGCATAAGTAGTGTGTAGTACGCCTTATAGGAGCGTGTGCTGACCTTCTCGGCATGGAGATACGACGACGAGTGAAGCAGAGCGAAGCCAAGCACGGTGGTCATCAATATATGAAATAGTATCGCCATAGTGTCGGCACGGAATATCGACAGCATAACGCTATTTTGAAGTCCTAAGACAAATATTAGCGCTATGCTTGCCACCTGCACTAGGAAGAACAGCGTCGAGATGATGTTCGATGTTCGCTCGGTACGCACCAAGAGGGGTGCCACCGCCAAAACAAGAGATACGATGATATATATAAGCATTGCCATAGCGTTAATCTTTAATCGAGGTTAGAGCATCAGACTCATCGGTATGCATATCGTCGTCCATACGGCGAAGGAACATGCCGAGGATGAGTATCGAGATAAGAATATCTAGCATGATGGCGAGGTTGATAAGCATAGGCAGCTCAACACCGATAGCCATCGAGAAGAGGAACACACCATTCTCAATAACGAGGAAGCCGACAAGGTGTGCGAAAATACGCTTACGCAGGACTATAAGGATGAGTCCCGACAATAGTGCATAGAGAGCCACGCCGAAGAATATCATATCTGTACGACTATCAGCCATATAGTATGTTATCGTACAGCTAGCTATAAGCGCTAATATAGACATCACCAGGGCTCCAAACTGTGTCGACGAGGAGTGTATGCGGTTGATCTTCGTTCGGTTTATGATGTGCATCAGTATCGCGGGGATGATAATAGCCTTAAACACCAACGTCTCGACGATGATGAAGCTAAGCTCCACGGGGTGAAACGCATGGAGACGCGCCATAGCGATACCAAAGAGTAGCAATCCCTGAATTGCAAGGATTGTGGTATGGTTGCGGAAGCGGTCAGCTATCGAGAGATAGATGAGCGTCAGCACATATAGGATTATTAGCGATAGTACCATAGTCGTTAAATATCAATGTTTTGGTAAAGGAGAAAGCCTGTAAGCAACACCAGTGCCGACATCGCCACGATAGTGAGGATGTAGGTGACGTTTCGCGAGAGCTTGTTTCGCGCACGCAACGACTCGATAAAGCCAATCGTTATGCCCGTGCCAAATATTGCTAGGGGCGTAGCAAACTCCCAATGGAAACATACCACTACCGAGACTGCATTTGCGGCAATCACTGCCCAGATAGCATTCTTGAGCCATCCCGCGATATTGATCATTGCCAGGTCGATACCCGAGTAGTCGAGGCACATAACCTCATGGATCATCGTAAGCTCGAGGTGTGTACGCGGATCATCCACTGGCACGCGGCCCGACTCGATGATCATGATTACCAAAAAGACGTAAGCCAAGAGCAGCATCACGATGGTAAGGTTTGTATTCATCTCCTGTGCCGTAGAGAAGATATCGGCAAACGACGAGTAACCGCAGAAGAGGGCAAATGTCGCAAGACCCATCATTAGTGCAGGCTCTACAAGTGCACCATAGAGAGCCTCACGCGCAGCACCCATACCCTCGAACGAACTACCCGTGTCAAGCGCAGCAAGCACGATAGCTACACGCGCCAGAGCCAACAGATAGGCTACGAGGATGATATCGCCGTGGAACGAGAGCACAGGCTCAAGGTCGGCAATGGGAATGAAGAGAAATGCTACGATAGCAGCACCGAGATAAACACAGGGGGCGATGCGGAACAATGCGGTTGTTGTATGTGAGTATACAGCACCCTTTCGTAGCATAAGACGAGCGTTGTAGAGGTGCTGGAAGAAGCGTATACCCTTACGTCCTGCCAAAAGGGCACGTGTACGATTGATGACACCCGTAATCGAGAGCGCCACAACAATCATAAGCAGTGTATTGAGTAGTTTAATTAGCATAGCGTTCATAATTAGCGGGTTACAAGATACCTATAAGAGTAAAGATAAGTACTGCCGTAAGGAAGACTAGGGCAAAGGTGATATAGCTATTCACACGTCCCGTACGCAGGCGCATAACATACATATTGATACGGTGCATAAGTCTCACCCACCAGGTGACAAGCAACGAATCGACCTTATCTTTATGTTGTACCTCATAGTTGTGTTGCTTTGGGAATATCTCGCTCTTGTCAACCGAGCGACCGTCGACCATATTCTTGAGCAACGGACGCCCGATATTCTCCAACCCCTCGGAGAACGACTCGCCAGTATACTGCATGCGGATATTAGGCGAGGTAAAGCCGCAACCCCACGTAGGACCACTCTCGACCTTACGTCGTAGCTGTGCTCGACGCTTAGCAACATAGAGCAAGGCTATAACCAAGAGCAGGATTATACCAACATAGCTCATAGTAGTAAGCGTAGGCATAAATGAGGCAATTACAAGAGCACTATTACCTCCTGTAACACCCTCAGCAACAAGGGCTATAGGGCGTATAGCATACTGGGGTAATAGACCAATAGCAAGTATCAGCACGGCGGGTATCGCCATAGCTACAATTCGTTGGCTATCAACCTCTGTGCACTCGGCAACGTGTGTCGAACGTGGCGAGCCTAGGAACACCACGCCATAGAGTTTCGAGAAGGCAAGAACCACGATACCACCGATAAGCGACAGTGCTATAATGCCGGCAATAGCATAGAGCACCTCATGACCATCGCTCACGCCATTAAACATGCCGATATAGATTAGCAACTCCGATACAAAGCCGTTGAGCGGAGGAAGAGCGCATATTGCCAATGTTGCAAACAGCATAAGTATCGCCGTAACAGGCATATGCTTAGCAAGACCACCCATCTGGCTCATCGACGTGGTGTGCATCCTTGAGTAGATGTTACCTGCGCTGAAGAACAACATGCTCTTAAACAACGAGTGGTTGACGACGTGGAGCAGAGCACCACACATGCCGCACATGCCTATAAGGTTACTTCCCGCAGCATGACCCACAGCCGCAACACCTAAACCAATGAGTATCACACCGATATTCTCGATACTTGAGTATGCCATAAGTCGCTTTACGTCGTTTTGCATAGCGGCGAGTATCACACCCCAAAGACCTGTGATAATACCTGCAAGAAGCACGATAAGACCTATTGCATAGAGCAGCTCAGTGTTGTGGTCAATAGCCTGCATGAGTCGCAACACACCATAAACACCCGTCTTAATCATCACTCCCGACATGATAGCCGAGACGTGTGACGGAGCTGCAGGATGAGCCTCGGGCAACCAGATATGCATAGGGAAGATACCAGCCTTCATACCGAAGCCTATGAAGAAGATGATGAATAGCGGCAAGGGCTTAGCTACCTTAAAGTAGCACTCAAGAGCGCCGAAGTTTGCCGAGCCCGTAACACCATCAAGCATCACGAAACCAGCCACCAAGAACATGAAGCCTATATGCATCATAACAAGATAGTTGAGTGCTGCACGGCGCACATCTTGACGATCAGCCTCAAATAGTATGAGGATAAACGAGGCGATGGTCATCAACTCCCACGAGAAGAGAAACGAGAAACCTCCACTCGACACCACCACAAGCATCATCGAGACAACGAGGAGCACCAAGGCGGTGTAGTGTAGCGAGATGTGTACTGGCGAGAAGCGTCTGAAATAACCCTCAACATACCCCTTGGAATAGAGGACTGTCGCCACTGACGTAATGGAGATAATTGCTAGGAATAGTGCCGAGACGGCATCCACCGACAGACGCTCAACGCCGAAGAAATCGGTCGAGAACGTTGCCAGAAGCATCTCGCCCGAGACAAGAGTCTTCGCAACGAGACAGAGTGCCCCGACAGCTAGTGCCGAGATAAGCGATGTTGCCACCCACACCTTAGCACGCAGAGGCACTGCAAAGATGAGTAATATGGCAAGCAACGCCGCCAACAACGTACATAAATACATAAAATCTTATATTATTGGGTAGTAATGAATTAACTCTCGTTTTTACATCTTATTAATGGTTGCCACAATCACCGTAGCCACAACTGCAGCAGTCTCGGTACGCAATCTCTCCTTGCCAAGTGTGATGGGCTTAAAACCACTTTGGAGTGCAAAGGTAATCTCTTCGGGCGAAAAATCGCCCTCTGGACCAATTAAAATTAACACATTGCCCCCTTTTTTTACCAAACTGCCCAAATACTCCTTATCGCCAAACGACGAATCGCAGTGGGCAATATACTTCTCACCATCGAACGGCATCGCGATAACGTCGCGAACCGAGGTCATGTCGTGCAGCGTTGGATGATAAGCCTTGAGCGACTGTTTCACTGCGGCAGTAACCACCTTCTCCTCGCGCTCAAGTTTAATCTGGCGGCGTTCGCTGTGATCACACTCGATTGGGTATATCTCCGATATGCCCACCTCCGTAGACTTTTCCAAAAACCACTCAAATCTATCAATATTTTTTGTGGGGGCAACAGCCATCACCAACCCATACCCCATCTTCTCATATTCTGGGGTATGCTCGACCACCTCTACTGTACAACGTTTTGCATTGGCTTCCACCACTTTACATCGATACATCGAACCTCGTCCGTCGGTCAGATGAAGCTCATCGCCAAGCTCCATACGAAGTACTCGAATGCAGTGTTTTGACTCCTCCTCCGAGAGCGTATAGCGAGGCAATGTTACGTCAGGGGCATAAAATAGTTGCATGACATCCATAATTTTGTTAACTTTGCAAAGTTAATTAAAAAATGCTATAGATGAAACGCCTTTTACTATTATTATCACTAATGTTTGCAGCAACCATGAATTATTCATGCCAGGAAGAGGGTACAATCGCTAGTAGCAACCCACTACTTGGAGAGTGGAGCGAGGGCAAGAACATCCCTCCATTTGACCTCATTCGTGCCGAGCACTTCCAGCCAGCGATGGAGATCGCCATGAAGATGCATAACGACGAGATCACAGCTATCGTACGCTCTACTGAGGAGCCAACGTTCAAGAACGTGATCCTCGCTCTCGATAACGCAGGCATCAAGCTCGCCGACATCAATAACATCTTCGGAATGCTATCATCATCGGACCTCGACGATAAGATGCAGGAGGTACAGAACGAGATGATGCCACGCCTCGAAGAGCACTACAACGCAATCATGCTCAACGACTCGCTATTCATGCGTGTCAAGGCGGTATACGACAAGCGCTCAGAGCTGAGCCTCGGAGAGCTGGAGACACGACTCCTAGAGAAGACCTACAATAAGTTTGTACGCTCGGGAGCTCTGCTCGATGGCGAAAAGAAGGAGCGCCTGATGCAGATCAACTCTGAGCTCACAGCACTTACCATCCGCTTTGGCAACAACCTTCTCTCAGAGAATGCTACATTCTTCCTCGAACTCGACGCTCAGCAGGTTGCCGACCTCCCAGAGGCTATACGTAACCAGGCTGCCGAGGCAGCGAAGGCTATGGGCAAGGAGGGCTTCGTATTTACCCTCGACAAGCCCAGCATGCTCCCATTCTTAACAAACTCTACAAATAGAGAGCTACGTCGCCAGCTGTACGATGGATATCTTATGCGAGGCAACAACGACAACGACAAAGATAACAAGGAGATCATCGCCCAGATGACTGAACTACGTATCGAAAAGGCACAACTCCTCGGCTACGAGTCGTACTCACACTATGTTACGGCGGACCAGATGGCGGGCTCACCCGAGGCTGTGTACAAACTTCTTGATGAGGTGTGGAAACCAGCTCTTGAGTCGGCAAAGGCTGAACTCGAAGAGATGAAGAAGCTCTTCGAGAGGGACTACCCTAACGAGAGGTTCGAGGAGTCTGATTGGTGGTACTATGCTGAGAAGGTGCGCAAGCAGAAGTATCAGCTCGACGAGGATGCTGTACGCCAATACCTCTCGTTTGACAATGTGCGCAACGGCATGTTCCAGCTTGCTAACCGTCTCTATGGCATCACCCTCCGTCCTATAGTAGCACCTCGCTACCACATGGAGTGTACAACATACGAGGTTATTGACCTTAACGATACACACCTTGGCGTATTGTATCTCGACCCATATCCACGTAAGACTAAGAGCGGTGGTGCATGGTGTGGCTACTTCTCGGAGCAGCGCTACGAGGAGGGCAAGCGTCGCGCTCCTGTCGTAGGCATCGTTTGTAACTTCACACCTCCTGTGGGTGATACCCCATCGTTGCTAACATTCGACGAGGCTGAGACACTCTTCCATGAGTTTGGTCACGCACTGCACTTCCTCTTTGCAGACGTTAAGTATCGCGGCTTGGCAGAGGTCGAGGGCGACTTTGTGGAGCTCCCCTCACAGATCATGGAGAACTGGGCATTTGAGCCAGAAATTCTCAAGACATACGCTACACACCACCGCACAGGAGAGGTTATCCCTGAGCGTCTTATAACAAAGATTCAGCAGGCATCACTCTTCAACCAAGGCTTCATCACCACGGAGCTTGCCGCAGCGGCACTCATCGACATGGATATTCACTCGCTCAAAGAGATGCCCGAGGATTTCGACGTTGTAAAGTTCGAGAAAGATAACCTTGCAGGACGCCGTGGTCTCTTCCCCGAGATCGAGCCACGCTATCGCTACACCTACTTCTCACACATCTTCAACGGTGGCTACTCTTCGGGCTACTACTTCTACCTATGGGCAGAGGTACTCGACAAGGATGCCTTCGCAGCATTTAAGGAGCGCCGCGACATCTGCGATAAGGAGCTAGCACACTGCTTCCGCTATGATCTCCTCGCGCAGGGTGGTCAGAAGCCAGGCATGGAGATGTATCGTAAGTTCCGTGGCGCAGCACCCGACAAGACAGCAATGCTCAAGGCACGTGGTCTCTGGAAGGAACCAGAGCCCATGGATAGCATTGCCATTGAT
>X129_Alpine_Ibex__coassemble_44_pt1 | contig 15325 bp, 10 predicted proteins | sample X129_Alpine_Ibex__metabat2_low_PE_004 | metagenome-assembled genome bin X129_Alpine_Ibex
CTAAGACATCCGAATCATAAGACATCCTTGGTAATACCCGAGTTGTTCACAAGCACATCGCTGAGACCACAGTCCTCGACAATATGCTTCACCACCTCGTGGCTCTCGTCGAACGATGCAGCATTTGAGGCATATGCCTTAGCCTTCACGCCCATAGCCTCGAGCTCCTTCACTGTCTCCTCTACCGCCTCGTTGATAGCCAAATCGGTGAATGCTACGTTAGCACCCTCCTGGGCAAAGCGCAAGGCGATAGCCTTACCGATGCCGCGTCCTGCACCTGTTACGAGTGCTACTTTTCCTTCTAGAAGTTTCATACTTATATCTCCTATTTCGTTAGTTATTAGTCATTTATTTATCCTCCCACTTGCGGAGTGCCACGCATGCGTTGTGACCGCCGAAGCCGAGCGAATTCGAAATAGCTACTGTGAGCGGAGCCTCCTGAGCCTTGAGAGGTGTGTAGTCGAGGTCGCACTCTGGGTCTGGGTTTGTAAGACCTATTGTAGGTGTTACGATGCCGTGGTGGAGCGATAGTGCTGAGGCGATAAGCTCAACAGCGCCTGTAGCGCCAAGCATGTGACCTGTGATAGACTTTGTAGAGGTGATCTTAGCCCTCTTAGCAGCCTCCTCGCCCATAGCAAGCTTGATAGCCTTAGTCTCGGCAGCATCGTTGAGTGGTGTGCCTGTTCCATGAGCGTTGATGTATAGTAGATCGTTGTCTGCATCAAACTGAGCCTCATCTAAAGCCTGCTTGATGGCACGTGATGCGGGAACTCCGTCAGGACGTGGTGCTGTGAAGTGGTGAGCGTCGCAGCTGTTGCCGTAGCCCACAACCTCAGCGTAGATCTTGGCGCCACGCTTCTGAGCACTCTCCAATGACTCAAACACCATCATACCTGCACCCTCAGCGATAACGAAGCCATGACGGTCTGCCGAGAAAGGTAGAGATGCCTGTAGAGGATCCTCCGAACGTGATAGTGCCTTGCTGTTTGCAAAGCCGCCGATTGCAAGTGGGTGTACCGAGGCCTCAGCACCACCAGTGATGATCGCATCAGCATATCCGTGCTTAATTGCACGATATGCCTCGCCAGCAGCATGAGTACCTGTGGCACAAGCCGTTACAACTGGAAGACATACGCCCTGAGCATTGTGCGATATTGCCACATTGCCCGATGCGATGTTGGAAATCATCATAGGTACGAAGAATGGTGAGATGCGGTGTACGCCCTCCTCAAGCATCACCTTGGTCTGGTTCACGAATGTATCCATGCCGCCGATACCTGAGCCAATATATACGCCAAGACGCTCAGGATCAATGTTTTCGCCACTCTTAAGACCTGAGTCCTTCATCGCATCCGATGCAGCAGCCATTGCATAAACACAAAACTTATCGCTACGACGTGCAAGACCTGCATTTAGCTCATACTCTGACTGGTCGAAGTTCTTAATCTGACCAGCAACCTTCACGGGGAGGTTATACTCGTCGTAGCCCTGAATGAAGTCGATACCGCACTTTCCCGCTACGAGGTTTTTCCATGTCTCCTCCACGTGGTTACCAACAGGGGTAATTGCTCCGATACCGGTGATAACAACTCTCTGTTCCATTTTTATCTCTCTATTTTTTGCGCCTTGATGGTAGATATAACCTTCGTTACCCCCCTCCTCGAAGCGCTGTTATTAACAAATTAGTCTATGTTATTTTGCCCACTCGATTACACAAGCTGCAGTGGTGAATCCTGCTCCGAAGGCGCTGAATACCAGCTTGTCACCCTTGTGTAGTTTGCCTGAGCGGTTGAGTTCGTCAAGGAGTGCTGGTAGCGCTGCTGACGAGATGTTGCCGTAACGCTCCACGTTGTGTGGCACCTTCTCCTCGTCTACGCCTAGGAAGTTGCGTATAGAGTCGATAATACGTTTATTTGCCTGATGCAGAACGTAATATTTGATATCATTAGGCTCCAAGTTAGTCTCGTTTAGGATCTTACGAATATCGCGGCACGAGTTTGTTACGGCATGCTTGAATACCTCGCGACCCTTCATCACGAGAGGCTCGAAGTTCTCCTCCTTGTCAATGTAGGGTGTGGGCTCCAGACGACGCTGATAGTAGAGCACCTCGGTGAGCGATGATGTGGTGAGTCGTATTGCCTTTAGCTCATCGCCCTCGGTTACCACTGCAGCACCTGCGCCATCACCAAAGAGTACACATGTGCTTCGATTCTGCCAGCTCACCATTCGCGATGGCTCCTCTGCACATACGATAAGTATGTTCTTTGCCTTCTTGCACTTTAGCTTATCTTCAGCCATATCCATGGCAAATACAAATCCAGCGCACGCGGCATTGATATCAACAGTTGGGCATGTTGCCCCGATCTTACCTTGAATTATACAACTCAACGCTGGAGTTACATACTCGTTAACAACGTTAGAGCAGATGATAAAGTCGATGTCAGAGGCTGTGAGTCCAGCGTCTTCGAGGGCCTTGTTGGCAGCAATCACTGCCATATCCTCTAGCTTTTCTGATGATATCACGCAACGCTCCTTAATACCGGTACGTTCGGTGATCCACTCATCTGATGTCTCAAGGAACTTCTCAAGCATTTCATTCGTCACTGCACACTTGGGATGCGCCGATCCTGTTCCAATAATTTTCATCTGAAATATTTTGTTAGTTCAACAATTTTCTATTCTATTTTGTTCGTGCTTGTATTGCTCCATTCGTAAAAACTGGTGGAGCAATTCCACTTTCAGCACCGCAAAGATATGTTATGCGTTCGTATACGCGCGAAGTTTGTGGTAAAAATAGCTATTTAGTGGTAAAAATCCATTATATGTGGTAAAAGTTTGGTTGGCGCGAAAAAAAAACGTACTTTTGTCACTGTAATTACACAGAGCAATGGTTGATTATAACCTCGTGATAGAGCGAGAAATTAATTGGTAAATATGGTAAGTAGAGAGATCCCTAAATATTTGGTGTCACGAAGATATATATCTGCGCTCATCGCGCTTATCGTTATCTTCTCTATAATCTTCATGCTCGCGTATGAGCCATTCTCGCTGGCAACCTGGTTTAGTACTAACGATACCCTGCATTTCTCGATTACTATTCTCTTCTATGTTGCGGCAATCGTGATAATTATCGTTAGTCGCTCTATGATGTATGCACTGCAAGATCATTATATAATGACCATTACGAGGTATTTGTGGTGGTTATTGTGTGAGAATGTTGCAATATCGCTGCTGTATACGATCTTTACCATCTCGCTATTCCCTAAGAGCGGTATTCACTTTCCGGATGTTGGCATTCGTGCGCTGGGATGTGTGACGATGATACTAACTATACCCAATCTGTTGATACTCTTCTATGCAGCCTATCGTGCTAAGTGCGAGGAGTTTGAGGCGGCGTCATATCAGCTTCAACGCCTGCGCGAAGAGTGTCGTCGTCTAGAACTTATGACACAGCACGAGAAGGAGCGTCGCGAAGAGGCAGTGACGCAAGCTGCGGCAAACGAACGTGCCCCACGAATGATCAACCTTCACGATAACAATGGTACGTTGCGCTTAACAATTAGCGAAGAGTCGCTCTATTACCTTGAGTCGGAAGATAACTATATGAAGGTGCACTACAAGCATAACGATAAGATTGCCTCGTACATGCTTCGTTGTAGAACGCGTAGCGTTGAGGAGAGTTTGCAAGGTACCTCGTTAAAGCGATGTCATAGGTCGTACATAGTAAATATCAATAAGATACGTTTTGTTAGTGAGGAGCATAGGCTCTATTTTATCACCCTTGATGATGAATCGATACGCAAGATTCCAGTGTCGAAGAGCTACTACGACTCGATATATGCCTCACTTAACATGGCTCAAAAGAGGGGTGAGATGCAGAGCATTGTGAAAGAGGCGTAGCCTATGTTGCACTCTATGTCAATCCTATCCTTCTCGCGTTTATAGGCGACGAGCCAGTTTGCCAGCAACAGCGAGTGTTGCAATAGAGATGCGGCATGTGGGAACTGCGTCGATGATTGTTCGTGCACATGATGTAATTGTTGCACCTGTCGTAAGTACATCATCAACAATCAGTATATGTTTGTTTTCTAGACGTTTAGTGTCTCTTATTCGGAATATATTATCGACATTTTCCCATCTTCTCGTAACCTGCTGGTGAGTTTGCGATGGGTTATTTTTTGTACGACTGAGAGAGCTGTAATCTAGTTTTGCACCTATCTCATGTGCTATGCCCTCAGCTATGTATGTCGATTGGTTATACCCTCGTTTGAGGCTCTTTCGCCAGTGTAGAGGTATTGGTATCACAAGGTCGATGTCGTTGTATCGTCCCGACGCTTTGAGCTCAGAACCATATAGCAAGCCCATTGTATAGGCGTAGCGCCACCTATCGTGATATTTAAAGTTGTGAATGACACTTCTCCATTTATCGTCACCTTTAAAGAAGAAAAATGATGAACACTCGGAGGTGGGTAGCAGCTCATCAAAATGCTCTTTTATGGGGTTGTTGTGGTAGTAGCAGTAGCCTGTCGTAGGCAACTTTTGGCGACAGCTTAGGCATATACCGTGTACCGAGGTGTCGATATTATCGCCACATACCATACACCTATTAACAAATATCACGCTAGCAAGTTCGCGTAGTATGTTACCAAGCATCGACATCTACAACTATTGTTACTGCCTTGATTGTCTTGTTGTTACGTATCGTTGATAGAGTCTCACTTATCTGTTTTCGTGCCTGTTTCATTGAAGCTCCCGTCTCTATTTTTAGGAGTATCTCGGCACGATGTTCTCCGCGTAGCATCTCTATTGACGATGACACTGGTCCCATCACGCGATGTTCAAAACGTGATCGAAGTTCTTGTGCTAGTGTGTGTGCCGCGCGACGCAATAGCTCGTAGTCGCTATGGCGAAGCATAAAGCGAATAAGATGGGAGTATGGAGGATATCCAAAAGTCTTGCGCTCAGCTAGTTCTCCTTGTGCCATTGAATGGTAGTCTGCCACTGCGACTTGTTGGATTACCGGGTGTTTTGGCTGTGATGTCTGTATCACTACGCGCCCGCGGTCGTTGTGTCTTCCTGCGCGTCCTGCCACCTGCATCATAAGCTGAAAGGCACGCTCCGAGGCACGGAAGTCGGGTGCCGAGAGTAGGTTGTCGGCATTAAGTATTCCCACGGTGCTAACACCCTCGAAATCAAAGCCCTTAGATACTATCTGTGTACCTACAAGGATGTCGCTTTCGTGTCGCTCAAAGCTACTTACTATGCGCTTAAACGAGCTTTCGGACTGCGACGTATCTCCATCTAGGCGTGTGACACGTGCCTTGGGGAACATTTGCGAAATCTCCTCCTCAACCTTCTCGGTGCCAAAGCCCATGCTCTTCATATCCTTGGTTTGGCAGTTAGGACATACGTCGCTAAGTTCCATTGTGTGGCCACAATAGTGGCACTCTAGGCGTGACGACATCTTATGATGCGTGAGTGTTACGTTGCAGTGGGGGCAACGTGGTGAGTAGCCACACGTGCGACACTGTATGTATGGGGCATAGCCACGGCGATTTTGGAATAGTATCACCTGTTCGTCGTTGGCTAGTGAGTGCTCGATGATTCGTACTAAGTCGAGGTTGAAGTGTGTGCGTCGCTCACCACGCTTAAGAGCGCGAAGCGTGTCAGAGACGATAATCTCGGGAAGTACACCCTTGCCCCATCGCTCCTTAAGTTCTGCGTAGCCATATTTTCCTGAGAGGGCATTGGTGTAGCTCTCGAGCGATGGTGTGGCGCTGCCCAGCACCACGCGTGCTCCATAGATACGTGACATCACCACTGCACAATCACGAGCGTTGTAGCGTGGTTGGTAGTCACTCTGCTTGTATCCTGTGTCGTGCTCCTCATCTACAATGATAAGTCCTGGGCGATGCATTGGCAGGAAGATTGTTGAGCGCACACCGACGATAAGCTCACCCCCCTCAGATGCGGCAAGACGAAGAAACTCTCGACCGCGACGCAGTGGCGTAAGGCGCGAATGGTATGTTGTCGTGCGACCATCGAAGATACGTTCAAGGCGTTCGATAAGTTGCGACGTAATGACTATCTCTGGAACAAGCACCATTACATCGTTACCCGCGGCAAGCTGCTCGGCAATAAGATGTATATATATCTCGGTCTTTCCAGAACCTGTGACACCATGGAGTAGAGCCACTTTGCCGCTGTTGTGCACCTCGCGTATGGTATTGAGGGCATGTTGCTGTGCGGGTGATAGTGTGGGTAGCAGAAAGTTGTTGTTGCAGCCCTCGGATAGGCGTTCGCGTAGGCGCTGTGTGGTGCGTATCAGCCCCTTACTGCGCAGTGCCGCAAGGTGCTGGGGCTCAACATCTAGAAGGCGGCGTGGCACAAAACCATCCTCTGCGCCACGCTCAATAATGAGTGCTGCGATACGCTCTAAGGTCTCGACACGTCGTGGTGCGCGTCGCGAGTGCTTATTGCGATAGCTCAAGAGTGCCTCCTCTGTATGAAGCTCCTCGCTGAGGGCAATAAACTGCTCTGTTGGTGGCTCTATGCTACGTTCATCAAGTTCGGAGAGTGACGTTGCCGAGGGCTTAGCGAGCGAGGGTAGAGCAAGGCGCATAACCTCACCAAGTGTCGCGAGATAATAGTCGGCAATCCACTCCCAGAGGCGCTGTGTAGCAGGGGTGAGCAGGGGTCGAGAGTAAAGTTTTCGTAGGATGGGCTTTAGGCGTGGATAATCAGGGCGCTCGGTGCTGATGCTCCAGACAATGCCCGTATAATAGCGACTGCTGCCAAATTGCACAACCACGGCATCGCCTACCTCCACAGCCAAGCTCTCATCAAGTGAGAAACTATACATGGGCTGTGCCAACGGTAGAACTACCTGTGCGTACAACATGGCAGCAGTTGTATTTTACCCCAGAGGGGTGTTAGGCTTTGTTCAAGGCGTCAAAGCCCTGACCGTAAACGCCCATTACCGAGCCTACGGTAAGGAACGCATTAGGATCCTGCTCGCGAATAAGCTTTAGGATCATAGAGGTGTCGCGTTTGCGGCAAACGACCATGACAGCCTTCGATGGGGTCTTAGTGTACCAACCCATTGCATCGATAAGGGTAGCACCACGGTGCGCCTTAGTGTTAATCATCTCAGCCATAGCCTCGTAGTCCTTGCAGAAGATCAAAATCTGGTTAGACTGCTGGTTACCCGACTGCACAAGGTCTACGGTGTAGCCGATAACGGCAATCATGATGAAACCATATACCATACGTGCAAATGCTGCTGACGATAGAGGCTCGATAACAGTCTCGACACCACCATAAGCAACGGTTGTTGTCAAGAACAACGACGAGATAAGGATACCACAATCGGTACCAAGTAGTACCTTTCCGTAGCTTACTGTACGGAACTTGTTTATGATCATTGCAACGATATCTGTACCACCGGTTGAGCCGCCCTGCATGAACGACACTGCTATACCGACACCACATGATGCAGCACCAATGACTACAAGAAGAAGATCGCCCGCAGCCACCTCCTCGAACATTCTAACCATGATGCCCTGTGGGAAGTAGTTTGACTCGACAATATTGAACATCACAGACATCATCAGGATGCAGTACAAGGTCTTGATACCGAACTTCCATCCTACGATCATAACGCCCAATGCAAGTAGGATAACGTTGATGATGAATACCAACGTACCGATGGTAAGGAACGAGGTAAGACTCTCTGGAAGAATGGCATTGATTAGTGTTGCCAAGCCGGCTGCACCACCACCCATACCACCAGCAGGAAGAACGCACTGCAACCAGCCAAAGGCGTAGCAGAACATACCAAAGGTCATCAAAACATACTCTTTGATGCCTACAAGAATCGAACGAGAAGATATTGTCACACCCATATCAATTCAAAAATTAATTAAGTTGAGCTAGATATAAATTTTAAACAACTTCTTTTTACTTACGTAAATTCATGTTTAGCGGCGCAAATGTACAAACTTTCGACCGAAAAGTGCAAAATTTTTCATTTATTTTATCACGCCACAAGCAATGCGCTGATATACAACACATTGCCTGTGGTCGTAGAACACTAATACCAGCAGGTCTTATCCGCACCCATGGTGAATACGAGATTTCCGCCTGCGATAATCTCATCGTGGGTTAGATAGTTGCGCTCCAGGGTCTTGCCGTTGAGTGTTACTGACTGGATGTAGCGATTCTCCTCGGAGTATCCCTCACGGACGATTGTGAAGATGCCGCCCTTAACGTCAATCTCTGCCTTGTCTACCAATGGCACGCCAATCACGTAGCGCCCAGTAGCTGGCTCTACGGGGTAGAAGCCCAAGGTTGTCATGATATACCATGCTGACATCTGACCTACATCCTCGTTGCCCGAAAGACCATCGACCTCTGTAGAATACATAGTGTCGCAGATCTCGTAGATGCGATCGGCAGCCTTCCAAGGCTCGCCCAACATTGTGTAGAAGTATACGATGTGGTGGCTAGGCTCGTTGCCGTGAACATACTGACCAATAAGACCTGAGATATCGGGTGTTACATCCTCACCCTCCATCTTTGTATCGGCAGTGAACAAGCCGTCGAGCTTCTCAATGGTATTCTCCACGCCACCGAAGCACTCCACCAACTTGTCAAGGTCCTGAGGTACGAGCCATGTGTATTGCCAAGCGTTACCCTCGCAGTACTCGTTGGCGATACGCGATGCGTTAAATGGGTTGAAGTCTTCACGCCACTCGCCCGTTGATGACTTACCGCGCACGAAGCCCGTCGAGGGATCGAAGTAGTTGAGCCATGAGTGGCTACGGTTGTCGAGGTATGCGAATGCCTCCTCCTTACCAAGCATTTTAGCCACCTCGGCAGCTGCAGCGTCGGCAATAGCAAACTCCATGTCGTGAGCAATAGACTCTGCCTGAAGGTCGCGTGGCATGTAGCCATACTCCTTACGATACTTTCCTCCACGCATGTCGTGCATATACGATGTCTCAAGAGCCCTCCATGCACGCTCCGAGTCGATACCCTCGATGCCCTTAGCTACTGCATCCGATACGGCGATGATACCTGGCGAGCCCACCATACAGCCATTATCCCAGCCCCAGAGATGCCAGATAGGCAAGAAGCCCTGCTCCTCGCAGAGGTTGATCATGGTGTTGATAACATCGTCCATACGCTCGGGGTGAGTAATGGTCATAAGAGGTAGCTTAGCACGATAAGTATCCCACAATGAGAATGTTGTATATGTGTCGTGGCCAGGATTTTGGTGAATATGCTGATCGGCGCCACGATATGTGCCATCGACATCTGAGAAGAGCGATGGAGCAACGTACATGTGGTACATACCTGTGTAGAATATCTCCTCCTGCTCTTCAGTTGCGCCGTAGATGCGAATCTTTGAAATCTCGTCGTTCCACTTCTTCTCTGCGAGCGCTACTGTTGCATCAAACTCGGCATTTGCCACCTCGGTGTTGAAGTTAAGGCGTGCGCCCTCAAGGCTTGTAGACGATAGTGCAACCTTGACGCCAATCTGCTCACCCTCTTCAGTTTTGAAGTGGAGGCGGTAGTAAAAGTTGTCGTCGCCTATAGGCTCAAACCTATCGAATGGCTTTGAGAACTCAATCACGAAGTATACCTTCTGGTGGTTTGCCCAGCCATAGGTGTGGCGGATACCCTCAATGCGATTGTTGCCCACAGCCTCAGCATATAGCTCTTCGGGGCGATCCCAGCAGCCACCATGTACCAAGTCGAGGATGATAGCTGCCTCGTTGCTTGCAGGGAAGGTGTAGCGGTGTAGGCCGCCACGTTCGGTTGCTGTCATCTCAGCGGTGATGTTGTAGCGTGTGAGAGGCACTGAGTAGTAGCCAGGGCGTACCACCTCCTTAGAGCGGTCTGCCTCCGACCAGAAGCCTGTAGAGTAGTCGCCGAGCCTACCACGGCTATATGTCACCTCGCCAATAACGGGCATCAGCGTTACGTCGAATAGGTCGCCACAACCCGTACCCGAGAGGTGGGTGTGTGAGAAACCGATAACGCTATTCTCCGAGTCGTGATATCCCGAACACCAATCCCACTCCTGAGAGATACTTGTAGGACCCACCTGTGTCATGCCGAAGGGTACGTTAGCACCAACAAATACGTGTCCATGACCTCCTGATCCAATCTTTGGGTTGACTTTTGAAGTGTAGTCCACCTCTGTGGGGGTGCTACATGCTACCATCGCAAATAGCGATGCAATAGCTAGTAAGTTCTTAATTCTCATAGGTTAGCTTTTAATATAATTTTAATCTTAGTTCCTTTGCTCGTATTAGCTCGTCGTGCGATAGGCGGAAGCGGTTTACTGGCTTGCCACCAAGCATCACGCCATCGCGCCTAATATAATTGCCCTCACCCTCTGTGGCGATGGTTATTGTGCCATGCTCGGTGTCGATCTCCACACGCTCGAAGCGTGGTGTGGTGATGGTGTAGTATGGCTCGCCAGGGCAGTCGGGGTATATGCCCATCATCGAGAATACAGCCCACGCAGACATTGTTCCTGTGTCGTCGTTGCCCGGCAGACCATCGGGAGCTGTTGTATAGTTCTCGTCAAGGAGCTTATGCACATACTCCTGTGTGAGGTGTTCATAGCCCTTAACACGGCTAAAGAGGTAGGGGTAGGCGATATCTGGCTCGTTGGTAGGGTCATAGTGACCATTGTCGAAGACCCATTTCAGGCGCTCGACAAACCTCTTGCCGCCGCCCATTGTCTTGATAAGCCCGTCGATGTCGTGAGGCACAAAGAAGGTGTAGTTCCAAGAGCTACCCTCGTGGAAGCCTATGGTGTTCGAGAAGTTGGCTCCCGCCGTAGGGTCAAACTCTTTGATAAATTCTCCATCAGCACCTATAGGACGCATTGCGCCATCTCTCTTAGAGTAGTAGTTATGCCAGCCCGCAGCGCGACGCTCCATTTCACGTGCAAACTCCTCATCGCCCATCTCGCGAGCAAACCTAGCAAGGGCATTATCTGCCACGTAGTACTCCAGGGCGTGTGACACAGAGTTATCGCCCGACATATCTTGAGCAAAGAGCCCTACAGGGATATACCCATGTTCGATATATGGGTCAATATCGGGACGTATGGCGTTATGCTCTCCTGGGGTTGTTGCCGAACGCGTCATAGCAGCGTACGCAGCCTCGACATCGAAGTCGCGGATGCCCTTGAGGTAGCTATCCACGATAACGGGTATTGCTGGGTCGCCCTCCATTGTAAATGTCTCACGACCGTAAAGCTCCCAGCGAGGCAGCCAGCCCCACTCTCGTGACATATCAACCATCGAGCGGATCATATCCGTCTGTCGCTCAGGATATACCAGCGTAAGTAACTGATGTACATTGCGATAGGTGTCCCACAACGAGAATACCGTATATCGCTCATAGTCGGTTGCAAGTCCAGTGGCACCGCTCTCCATTGCTGGGTATTCGCCATTTACATCGCTTACGATATTTGGGTGGAGTAGCGCGTGGTAGAGGGCTGTGTAGAATATCGTGCGGTCATCCTCCGTTCCACCCTCAACACGAATGCGACCAAGTGACTCGCACCACTTGTCGTGCGCCTCACGGCGTAGTGTGTCAAAGGATTTCTTGCCCACCTCAGCCTCAAGGTTGCGGCGTGCATTTTCGATAGACACATATGAGATACCCACCTTTACCTCTACCTCAGTGCCTGGCTCAACCTCGCCAAGCGAGAGTATAGCGCCGATATCATCACCCATAATCTCGCGTGAGTATTTCGAGTATATCTTGAACTCGCCGCTATCGCCCGACCACTGCGCCTCGATGCCTGTCATCTCGGGCTGTAGTTTCCAATAGTTGATGCTCTTGGCGGGCTGTGATAGGCGCACAACAAAGTATATGGGGAATACGGCTTGGTTGGTGTAGCAGAAGGTACCCAAAAGGCGCATACCCTCAACCTCCGTAGCGCTCACCTGACGAAGCATAGCGCCCGACTCATTAGAGAGCGCAGTGCCGAGGTCTACTATGATGTTCGCCTCGCCACCCTCCGCAAATGTGTAGCGCTCGATAGAGGCACGCTCCGAGGCTGTGGCCTCAGCACGCACCTTAAACTGCTCGTATGTCGTGGCATAATATCCTGGCTCAGCCACCTCATCGACATATGTCGAGCCACGCAGCCTACGATCTGCCTCTGCGTTACCCGTTGTTGCCATGGTGATAACTGCTCCAAGTTCTGGGCAGCCTACACCACTCAAAGCTCCATGAGCAAAGCCCACAGAATACTTATTGCGTATATCATAAGGTGTTGACCACCAGCGATTATCTTTGTCGTAGCGGTTAAGCTCCGAGCCCGTGACATTGAATGGCACAGCCGCCATCATACCGTGAGGCACAACAGCGCCAGGGTGCGTTGCCGAGTAGTCGGCAGTGCCGATAAACGGGTCTACATATTTTGTATAGTCAGTCTCCTGTGCCGAAACCACAGCACACGAAAGCAAAAGTGTCAATATGGTTAGTCTAATTCTCATCTCTTATAAATTTATGTTTTCCACCCTTTTTCCATCTGGCGTGGCCCATAAGATGGTGACCTTTTAACCTTACCACAAAGCCGCCACCTGCGGGCATATCAATCTTAAACTTTCCACGGCACTCACTATATTTCTCAAGGGGAACTACAATATGCTTATACTCCGTGGGAGTCTCCCCATCGACATACATCTCAATATATTCGGCAATAAAGATAATAGAGATGTCCATCTGAAACTCAACGCTTCGCGCCTTGTTGCCATTCAAACCCGCAAAATAGACATCTGTACTACCATCGCCATAGGGATTGTAGTTCTCTTGAAAACCTACGACATACTCGCCAACCTCACCTTGCAGAAGATAAGGTTTGCCCATATCGGTAGGAATATCGGCAAGGAACTTGGTAAACTCAGGCTCTTTGTCATACTCCGTAGGCGAGTCACAAAGCATGGCAAGAGGCTGATTATACAGCACATACATCGCTAACTGGTGGCATCGTGTACCTTGGCTCATTGGGCGTGAGTAGTTTGGCTCAAAATTCGCTCTTGAGGCGTTGCGCATAGCGCCAGGCGTATAGTCCACAGGGCCTGCCGCATTGCGGATAAAGGGTATCGTAACATCGTAGGTCAGCTGGTCGTGCTCCCTGCCGAGCCACTTCATTGTTTCCAGTCCGTGAACGCCCTCAAAATTTATGGCATTAGGGTAGGTGTGCTGCAAGCCAGTAGGCTTATAAACACCGTGATAATCAACGAGTAATTTGTATTTTGCAGCTATCTCTGCCAAGTCATAAACAAAGCGCACCATCTCCTGGTCATCGCGGTCGAGGAAGTCTACCTTCCACCCCTTAACGCCCATCTCGGAGTAGTGTTTGCACAGCCCCTCGATATCACGATTGAGCGCCCAATAGCCCGCCCAGAGGATGATGCCCACGCCACGCTCCTCGCCGTATGCCACCAACTCAGGGATATCTATCTCAGGCACAACCTGCATTAGGTCTGCCTCACCCTTAACCGACCACCCCTCGTCGAGGATTACATACTCGATGCCGTAGTGCGAGGCGAAGTCGATATAGTACTTATATGTCTGGTTGTTGATACTCGGCTTGAACTCTACGCCCTCCAAGCCCCAGTCGTTCCACCACTCCCAGGCCACCTTGCCCGGCTTAATCCACGTGGTATCCTCGATGCGGCACTCATCGGCAAGCTCCCACACAAGGGTGTTGTTGGCAATATCTATATCCTCCTTGCCTATGGCAACAACACGCCAAGGGAAGGTACGCCTACCCTTGCACTCGGCAATATAGGGTTTGCGACTCTTGACCATACCCTGCAACATATTGTAGCCGCCACGCTCCACCTCATCGGGCACAGGGGCAAACTCGGTATCTATTGTGCCATCTTGGTCGCGATTCGAGAAAAACATGCCGGGGTAATCCTCAAGGTTAGCCTCTGAAATCCAGAATTTTAGACCCTTATGCTCCAAGAATATCGGAGCGAAAATCAATCTGCGCCAGTCGATGTCCTTAAGCTTCGTAATCGAGTAGATATTCTCAAACGAGGTCTCAAACTGCGTAGCGTAGTCCGAGGTGGCATCGGGTCGGAAATTGACATAGGGAATCCACGCCTCGTCGTTGGCATCGAACGAGAACTCCGCCAACTCATCGACAACGGTAAACTCCTCGTCCAAGTTCGAGATAAAGCGGTAGGCTACGCCGTTATCGCAGACACGCAGATCTACACCATAGTCGCCAAAATCTACAATGGCGCTATCGTAGATATAGTAGGAGTCATACTTCCCCGTTGGCACAACCTTCGCATCGCGGATATTCTCGCCCCATACGCCCTTAGATGTGGTCATCTTAAGGCGCGAGGGTGCCATAATCTCCTTGCGCGTGTCGCCATTTTGCTTTACGCCATAGCCTATCGACCAACGAAGCGAGCCATCGCTCCAGTCGAGCGTGATGGTGGGATAATCATAGACATCACTACCCCAATCGCTGTGTCTTACTTCAACACGACACTCCTCGCCGAAGGCATAGCCCACAGAGAGAACGGCGACAACTATAATAGCGAACAACTTTCTCATAATCATCTCTTTTCGGCAGTTGATAATAGACCACACGCCGCCTCGATATCCTCGCCACGCGATGCACGCAATGTAGTCTGAATACCGCGCTTGGTGAGCGTATCGCGAAACTCGATAATGCGTTCCAGCGGTGGAGAGAAGAATGGCGAATCGGGGATACGATGGAAGCGGATAAGGTTGATACGGCACTTGATGCCATCCAACAGACGTGATAGCTCCTTGATATGGCGTGTGGAGCAGTTCATATCCTCCAACACGATATACTCGAACGAGACACGGCGCTGGTGCGTAAAGTCGTAGCGGCGAAGGATGTCGCACACCTCCCATATCGAGTAAGCATTCTCTATTGGCATAATCTCACGGCGCTCCTCGGGGAAGGGGTTGTGGAGCGATACGGCGATATGCACCTTCGACTCATCGAGCAGTCGGGGCAGGTTCTTCGCCACACCCGCTGTCGAGACGGTGATACGTGTGGGCGACCATGCCATGCCCCAATCCGAGGTGAGGATGTCGAGCGTTCGTAATACATTATCGAGGTTGTCGAGAGGCTCGCCCATACCCATGAGGACGATGTTTGTGAGCTTGTCACGCTCGGGGGTAGATATCACCTGATTGATGATCTCGGTAGATGACAGCTGATGACGAAATCCCATACGCCCCGTAGCGCAAAATTTGCAGCCCATGCGGCAGCCCGCCTGCGAAGATACACATA
>X129_Alpine_Ibex__coassemble_46_pt1 | contig 15304 bp, 12 predicted proteins | sample X129_Alpine_Ibex__metabat2_low_PE_004 | metagenome-assembled genome bin X129_Alpine_Ibex
GGGCAGCACAACGTCTCGGAGTACCAACCGTTATTCAGGAGCAAAACTCTTATGCCGGTGTTACCAACAAACTCCTCTCGAAACGTGCTCGCAAGATATGCGTAGCATACGACAAGATGGAGCGTTTCTTCCCCGCTGAGCGTATTGTGATGACCGGCAACCCGCTGCGTGGACGCTTTAGTGCCGAGAGTAATAACCGCGCCGAGGCACTTGCCTACTATGGTTTCGATGAGTCGCTACCTGTGGTGATGATTGTTGGTGGCTCGCTCGGCACACGCACGATGAACGAGATGATGAAGGCGTGGATAAGAGGGCTCGCAGGCGAGGCTCCCGTTCAGGTAATATGGCAGACAGGCAAGTATTACGAGCGCGAGATGCAGCAGTTCCTCAGAGAGCACCCCACAAAGAATGTGTGGCAGGGGGCATTTATCGAACGCATGGACTATGCCTACGCAGCAGCGGATGTGGTAATATCGCGCAGTGGCGCCTGCACCGTATCAGAGCTATGCTTGGTGGCTAAGCCGACGATATTTATTCCATCGCCCAACGTTTCGGAGGATCACCAGACCAAGAATGCAATGGCACTTGTAGAGAAGGGTGCCGCTAGGATAGTCTCAGACAAGGAGGCTATAGAGCAGGGCATGAAGCTCGCCCTAGAGCTTGTTGCCGACAAGGAGCAACTAAACAAGCTAAGCGATAACATCGCACGACTTGCCATCTCGGATGCTGCAGAGAGAGTAGTCGATGTGATAGAAAAGGAGTTGATGAAGGCTCAATAATGTAATGAAGGAGTTTAAGAACGTATACTTTCTCGGTATCGGAGGTATTGGCATGAGCGCCATCGCTCGCTACTTCCTACACGAGGGCTACGCTGTTGCGGGCTACGACCGTACGGCAACACCTCTCACGCGCGATCTCGAGCGCGAGGGTGCCGCAGTACACTATGACGACGATCCCGAACTTATCCCCGCAGAGATGCGCTCGACAGAGGATACCTTGGTGGTGCTCACACCAGCAATCCCCGCTGACCACAAGGAGTGGGCATGGCTGCGTGAGAGGGGCTACACCATCGAGAAGCGCTCAAAGATGCTTGGATTTTTAGCGTTAGGCAAGCTAAGTATGGCTGTTGCAGGCACACATGGCAAGACCACAACATCGACACTTGCGGCGTGGCTCAACCATGCAGCGGCAGCGGAGGGTAGCGCATTCCTTGGTGGCATCTCGCGCAACTTCAAGTCAAATCTCGTATTAGGCGAGGGACGTAGACTAGTTGTCGAGGCAGACGAGTATGACCGTTCGTTCCTACGCCTCAACCCCGATATTGCCGTTATCACGGCTGTCGACGCCGACCACCTCGACATCTACGGTACGGTGGAGGCGGTGATCGAGGCATTTGAGCAGTTCGCGTCGCAGATAAAACCTGGTGGCGCGCTAATACTCAAACAGGGCGTGGAGCTCAAATTCGACACATCGGAGCGCGAGTTGTACCGCTACTCGTGTGAGGCGGGGGGTGACTTTCATGCTGAAAACATTCGCCTAGCAGCAGATGGACGCTACATCTACGATATCGTGCTCCCCGACGGTCGTATCGAGGATTGTGAACTCGGCATCTTGGGCAAGGTGCACATCGAGAATAGTGTGGCAGCTGTAGCTATGCTGTGGTGCGCAGCCAAGATCGAAAATAAACCTCTCGACAGGGATGCTGTGCGTCAGGCACTCAAGAATTTTGAGGGTGTCAAGCGCCGTATGGAGGTCTATATCAACACCCCAGATCAGGTATATATCGACGATTATGCCCACCATCCCGAGGAGCTACGCGCAACTATTGAGTCGCTACGAGGCATCTTCCCTGGGCGTAGAATCATGGCTATATTCCAGCCTCATCTCTACACTCGCACGCGTGACCTTGCCACAGAGTTTGCCGCAGCGTTGGAACTTGCCGACGAGGTGATATTGGTGCCCATATACCCTGCTCGTGAGCTACCTATCGAGGGCGTATCGTCCGAAATGATTGGTCGCATGCTACATAAGCAGTGGTGTTTGGTTGAACGTGAAGATTTGGCAGAACACCTGAACAATAGAGATACCGACGTTGTAGTTACGTTTGGTGCCGGAAATATTGATGTCTGTTGTAGCGCCATCGACAAGGTACTACGTCAGAAACTGAATAGAGAGTAGAGATCCAGAGAGATGGGGGTTATAAACACAATTGGTCGAGTGCTCAAGCAGATAGCCATCGTAGTGGGTTACATCCTGCTAATTGGGGCTATCGTCATAGCGATACTCTTTGCGCGACACAGCGAGCAGGAGCATCGCGCGACACAGGCTATCACCAGTTTTAGCATCCATGTTGAGGGCTCGGAGAACCATACGCTTATCGACGAGGCGTCGATGCGTGCATGGTTTCGTGCCCGCAACATATACCCCGAGGAGTGTACGCTTGAGAGTATTAGCCTCTCACAGCTCGAGAGTGTGGCGCTGGAGCATAGTGCCGTGGCGAGTGCCAATGCCTATGTCAGCCACGATGGAGCTCTCACGATGAACCTCCTACAGCGCGAGCCTCTTGTGCGCCTGCGCCTTGATGGCTACAACCAGTATATCGACAAGGAGGGCTATGTGTTTAGCGCTACGAATGGCTATGCAGCGTATGTGCCAGTGCTAACAGGTAGCTACCGTCCGATATTCGGCAAGGAGTTCTCAGGCAACGTGGCTCAGATGGTCAGCGATTCGATTGTGTCAATTCGTCGACTCATCGACCGTCATGAGCAGAGCAAATATAAGATTTATCGCGAGAAGATACGCGCCTATGAGGATTATGAGCGAGTGCAGGATAGTGTTGTACGCTGCCCGTTTTGGAGGTCTAACCGTGTCGTAAAACAACGCCAAGAGGAGTTGTTGCTCTTTCAAGAGGCATACACCAATCGCTATAAGCGCGAGGAGGCCGAGCGTGATAGGCAAATTGAAGAGCTTGAGAGGGAGCAGCAGAGGCTCTACGAAGATATATCACTCATGGAGAAGCGACATGCCGATTTCGATCGTCTGATTAGCTTTGTCGAGTGGCTGTCGAGCAACCCTCAGTGGAGTGGCGAGATCACACAGATGGTAATCACGGAGAGTGGCGACGGACACATCCTCCTCCAGGTGGTGCCACGCTCGGGCGATTTCATCATAGATATCGGCGAGATTAGCGATATAGAGCGTAAATTTAGGTCTCTAGAGCAGTTTTACTCGGTGGTGCTTAGCAACGTAGGATGGCAGACCTACAACCATATAAGCGTACGCTATGACGGTCAGGTGGTGTGTCGTAAGGCTCCAGCTTCACAGAGGGCAGAGTAGCAGTCTCTGGCGATATAGAGTAATGAGTAGTAGGAAGAAAAGAATAAAATATATAGAGTATGAATGGTAAGCAAATTGTAGCAATTGACGTTGGCTCGTCAAACGTGGTTATTGCTGTTGGTAATGTTGAGGACAATGGTCTCGTTACCATACGTGGCATCGTCTCGGAACCCGTCGAAGGTGTTAATGCCGGGCATGTCGAAAATAGCGAGATGGTAAGCAAGGCTGTGATAGCAGCTAAAGAGCGAATCGAGACCCAGCTGGGTGTAAAGATCTCCGAGGCATATGCAGGTCTCTCAGGAGACTTCATCCGTTGCGTGCAGGTCACCGATCTTGTCTATGTGCAAGATGAGTTGCACAACGGAAGCAACCAGATCACACAGCGTGACGTAGATGAGCTGGATCGCCGCATGAAGAGCGTAAAGCTCCCCGACAATCGCGAGACAATCATAGCTATGCAGCCACTACGCTATAAGATTGACGAGCGCGAGGTCGAGGTGCCTGTAGGTGCCTATGGTCGTGTGCTATCGGCAACCTATAACTTCATACTATGCGACAAGGCTATGAGCGACCGCCTACGCCTATGTCTCCAGCGCAACAATATCACCGTCAAGGAGATAGTGCCTAATGCCATGGTACTACACGACACCGTTGCTACCACCGATGACATGCAGGATGGCGCTGTTATCGTTGACTTTGGCGGCGGCGTAACTGACGTCTCGGTGCTCTATGGTGGCAAGGTGCGTTACGTAGCGTCAATACCTATTGGCGCAAACTCTATCAACAGCGATATACGTTCGTTAAGCATTCCATCAAACTATATCGAAGACCTCAAGATACAGTACGGCTCGGCAGTTGCAGCGTTGGCTATCGACGATATGATTGTCTTCCAGGCATCAAAGCGTAGCCCCGTGAAGAATATCCTACGTAAGAATCTTGCAATAGTCATCGAGGCACGTCTTAAGGAGATTGCCGAGTGGGTACGTCGCGAGATTAAGGAGGCAGGATGCGGCTCGAAGTTCGCACCTGTACTACTACTTACGGGTGGTGGCTCGCAGATGCGAGACATCGAGAAGCTCTTCGCACGCGAACTCGAGATTGAGGATGCACGCACGGTACACCCTGAGTATGGATTTACAGAAGAGTCAATGCTTGAGCACATATCATCTCCCGCCGATGCTACCGTAGCTTCGCTGCTTGTCTATGGCGCAAAGCGTGGTTCGTGCACTGTAGGTGTGCGTCCCACACCTGAGATACCACACGAGGAGCAGCAACCAAAGATTCGTCGCCCAATGGGTATCTCGCAACACGACAGAGTGGCTCATGAGAATATCTCTACCCCATCTGATGAACAGACACAACCTACGCAGCCTGCGCAGAACACCTACACTCCGCCACAGACAGCTAGAAGCGTGGAGGATGCATTCCGCGACGTAGATGGCGGCGAGGAGATTCCTCAGAAAAATAAGACATCACTTGGCGCAAAGATACGTAAGATGTTTGAGCGCGCTGGAGAGTCATTTATTGGAGATGTGGACGAGAGCGAGTATTAACATATAGCCATAAACCACACAATACTAATAGGTTACAATAGAAATAACAGAGATACAACAATGGATAATAATACTATTTCACACTCGAGTGCCGCTAACGATTTCGACAGCCAGCTTACCAGCAATAGCCCGAAGTCAAACTTCCAGCTTGATGCCGAATCGATAATCATGGTTATCGGCGTGGGTGGTGCCGGTGGTAATGCCGTGAACCACATGCAGCGCATGGGCATCCACGGTGTTAACTTCGTGGTGTGTAACACCGATGCTGCCGCACTCGACAACTGTTTGGTGCAGAACAAGTTGCAGCTAGGTCCTGGTCATGGTGCTGGCAACAACCCAGAGGTCGGTCGTCAGTATGCTATCGAGAGCGAGGATCAGATACGTAGCCTGCTCGAAACCTCGGGCGTTAAGATGCTCTTCATTGCAGCAGGTATGGGTGGTGGTACAGGTACTGGTGCCTCGCCCGTTATCGCCAACATAGCACATGACCTTGGCATCCTCACCGTAGCTGTGGTTACCATGCCCTTCCGCATGGAGGGTCCTAAGCGCTACCAGTATGCAGTAGATGGTATTGAGGAGCTCCATAAGTGGGTTGACTCACTGCTTATCATCGACAACGAGCGCCTACGCAAGCTATACGGTAAGCTACCTATTAAGGAGGCTTTTGGCAAGGCTGACGACGTACTCGGCATGGCAACAAAGGGTATCGCCGAGCTTATTACCGTAGAGTACGCCTTGGTACGTGTCGACTTTGCCGATGTTGAGACTGTGATGCGCGGTAGTGGTCGTGCACACATGTCGGTGGTTAGCGCCTCGGGCGACAACCGCGCACTCCAGGTGGCAGAGGGAGCACTATCATCATCGCTACTCGACGACAACCATATCTCGGGTGCTAAGGAGATTCTGCTCAGCTTCTCGGTATCGGATATCAACAAACTTACGCACGACGACATCACCGATGCTATGGAGTATATCCAGAAGAACGCAAGCTACACTGATGAGGATGGTAATATTCACTCTGCCAATATCATCTGGGGCGCTAGCGAGAAGCAATGGTTGGCTGAGGATGAACTCGAGTTGGTGGTTGTTGCTACACGTTTCAGCGATGGCAACGAGCTCAAGATCGAACCTAACTACACCACCTCAGATGTTGATATCAACCCCTTTGAGCCAAAGGAGGTTGTAGTCGAGGATATCGCTCCTCGCGGCGGACACCAAGAGATACACCGCCGCCCCACAGAGGGTCCAACCATTCAGCCTCCACAGGATAAATATAAGCTTGTACGCCTCCAACAAGTCGAACCAGCCTATAGTCGCCAGAAGACTCAGTTCTCGGTAGAGAGCGAGACGCAGACACGCACTCAGTTTCGCCCCATAGCACGCCAGGAGGAGACTCCTGTGGCAGAGGTGGAGAGCAGCGGGTCATTATTCCAAAACTAGTAGGAGATGGATGTAGTTGCAATTAGAGAGTCGATAGAGCTGGGTAGCGTTCTTGCACCTAGCATCATCACCATCATACTGCTCATGTTATCGGCAATGGCATCAGGCTCGGAGGTTGCCTTCTTCTCGTTGACACACAGCGATATTGAGGAGCTTGAGAACCGCACAGATAGCGCAGCACGTCGCGTTGTAAGCCTACTGTCGAACCCTGACAGATTGCTTGCCACAATACTTGTTGCAAATAACATGGTTAACATCTGCTTGGTAATCATGGCAACACGAATTGTCAACGCTATATTCATATTTAGTGGCGTCTGGGAGTTTGTCTTTAATACAGTGATTATCACCTTCTTGCTTCTGCTCTTTGGCGAGATCATGCCAAAAGTTTTCACGCAGAGCAACCCCGTGCGTATGTCACTCTTCTTCTCAGCACCACTTAAGTTCTTACGCTGGCTACTCTACCCTCTTGCTCTAATTATCATCCGCACATCAAGTCGCGTAAGCCGCTTCGCATCAAAGAGTAACGAGATATCTATCGAGGAACTTGCCGATGCTGTAGACCTCACTGAAACGGGCTCTGAAGAGGAGCAGAAGATGCTCTCGGGAATTATCTCGTTTGGACAGACCGAAGTTGTCGAAATCATGCACTCTCGCGTAGATATCACAGGCATAGAGTATGAGGCGGGTTACGACGAGGTGCGTCGCACAATTGTTGAGACGGGATATTCGCGTATACCAGTATACGGCGACGATCTCGACGATGTACGAGGCATACTCTATGTCAAAGATCTACTTCCCCACATTGCCGAGGAGAACAACTTCGAGTGGCAAAACCTACTTCGCAGACCCTACTTTGTCCCCGAGCATATGATGATCGACGATCTGCTTAAGAAGTTCCAGAAGAAGAAGATACATATCGCTATAGTTGTGGACGAGTACGGAGCAACACAGGGTCTAATCTCGTTGGAAGATATCCTCGAAGAGGTCGTGGGAGAGATCACTGACGAGAGCGACGAGGACGAAGATAAGCTCTATGAAAAGATTGGGGATAACACCTATATCTTTGATGCCAAGATACATATCGGCGAATTTATACGCGCCATCGGCTACGACGAGGATAGCTTCTCGGATGTCGAGGGACATGCCGAGACACTAGCAGGACTCATGATGGAGCTTAAGCGCGACCTGCCACGCCGCGGTGATGAACTTGAGGCACATGGAGTGAAGTTCTTTATTGCCACGATGGATGGTCGCCGTGTCGACAAGATAAAGGTTGAGGTCAATGTATAGAGTCATCATCGAGCCTATACCGTGGGCATACGCCTGTTGCGATACTCTAATCACTGCTGAGGATGTAGCCTCGGCATCACGCTTTCAGAACGAACGCCGCCGTCAGGAGCACCTAACATGGCGTCGCGTAGTGCGACGAGAGCTAGGACGTGATGTGCGCATCAGCTATAACGATGTGGGGGCACCCGTGGTTGACCTCCCAGATACGCATATCAGCGTAGCACATGGTGCAGATCACGTAGCAATAGCCATTGGCAACGAACGCGTGGGTGTAGATATCGAGTGTTACGACCGCGACTTTGACAGAGCTGCATCGCGATATATGAGTGATAGTGAGCGTATTATATCTACAGATAGGCACTGGACTGCAATGGTATGGAGTGCTAAAGAGGCTATGTATAAGCTATATGGCAGACGTGGTGTGGAGCTTAAGAGTGATCTGCGGATAGTGCGCTACGATGCTGTGCAACAACAGATGGCGTGCGAGTTGGTCGGTGCGGCGCCTTCGGTGGTTGATATATCGTTTCACGACGGAAATATCATCGTTGCAACGGCACATTTTTAACATATTTACTACCTTTGTGCGATTTTTGAGAGAAAAAGTGAGGTAAGTGACAAACTCGGTACAAAATAATACTGTGTCGTTGGGCACAGACTCGATAGGTAAGCTACTGGCACGATATGCGATTCCTGCTATCATCGCCATGGCATCATCATCGCTATACCATATTATCGATAGTGTCTTTATCGGTCATGGTGTGGGTGGTGCTGCGATCTCGGGTATGGCAGTGACGCTTCCAATCATGAATATCGCCTCGGCATTTGGCGCCATGGTGGGTGTTGGTGCTGCAGCACGCATATCGATACGTTTGGGCGAGGGTAATAAGCGTGCCGCAGAGCATATCCTAGGCAATGCCGTACTGCTCAACCTGACACTCGGTGTGAGCATAATGCTCATCTTCCTCCTCTTCCTCGACCCTATATTGGTCTTCTTCTCTGGCGGTAATGCCAGCGCCGAGACACTTGATTATGCACGTCGCTTTATGCGCATAATCATGTTTGGTAACATCATTACACACCTATATCTAGGTCTCAACGAGCAGCTTCGCGCCTCGGGATATCCCCGCAAAGCGATGTATGTGATGCTCACATCCATAGCACTTTGCACCATTCTTAACCCACTCTTCATCTTCGTATTTAAGTGGGGTATCGAGGGCTCTGCATGGGCTACGGTCATTGCCCAGAGCGTGTGCCTAACTATACAGATACGTCACTACACCTCGCCAAGCAGCTTCCTGCGTTTCAAGCGCTCGAGCTTTAGGTTTAACCGAAAGATCGTAGGCGCCATCCTCTCTATAGGCATGGCTCCATTTATTCTTAACGTTTGTGCCTCGTTAGTAACGCGTTTCATGAACACAGCACTACTTACATATGGAGGTCATGGCGCATATGATGTTATCTCTGCTGCGTCGTTTGACGGCAACGTAGGCGATGTATACGTTGGTGCATATGGCATAATGAACCGCGTCATACTACTCTTCATCATGATGAGCCAGGGTTTCAATCAAGGCATGCAGCCCATCGTGGGGTATAACTACGGAGCAAAACAGTACGGGCGTGTGATAACCACGCTTAAGTACACGATAATATGCGCCACGACGGTTACAACAATCGCCTTCCTAATAGGCTTCTTCTTCCCACACGAAGTGGCAGCCGCCTTTGTCGATTCATCGCGCAGCGCCACCGACCGTGCAATGGTCGAGGTTGTAGCTCAAGGACTCGGCATAGCAATGCTCGTCTTCCCATTCGTGGGATTCCAAATTGTTGCAGGTAGCTTCTTCCAATATATCGGACGTGCTCCACTAGCGATGTTCCTCTCGGCAACACGTCAGCTGCTTTTCCTGCTTCCGATGCTTCTTATACTCCCTAAAAAGTATGGCGCTATGGGCGCATGGGCATCTATGCCTATCGCCGACACATGCGCAATACTCGTGGCAGGTACACTTCTCTACTTCCAGGTACGAAAACTTAGGCGCATGGAGCACGACATGCGCTTCTCACGACAGATAACGCCATGACAATCGAGGATTTGGCCCTACTCTTCACCCGAGGCATTGGTGCACGCGGCGCTGCTGCACTTGTCGACTATTTCGGCTCGGCAGAGGAGGTCTTTGCCGCCTCGAAAGCTGAACTCATGAACTCCGTGTCGCTACGCGAAGATCTCGCAGAGAGCATCGTATCGGGCGCAGGGATGCATCGCGCAGAGAGGGAGGTGGAGTATTGTCGCAAGCACGATATACGCATAATATCGGCAACCGATCGTGAATACCCCGAGTCACTACGCATGGCGTCAGACCGCCCACACGTTCTCTTCGTGCAGGGCAATGTAGCTGCTTTATCTATGCAATGCCTCTCAGTAGTTGGTACGCGTGAGTCGACACCAACAGGAACACATGTTTGTCAACAACTTGTAACCTCTCTTTCGGAGAAGATTCGTAACCTATGCGTCGTCAGCGGTCTTGCCTATGGTATCGACTCTGCGGCTCACCGCGCAGCACTAGCCGCGGGCGCTACAACCATAGCTGTGCTGCCTAGCGTACTACCTAGCATCACCCCCGCTGCACACCGCACACTCGCAGATGATATACTCCGTTCGGGAGGCGCTTTGGTGTCGGAACTACACTCCGAGACACGCCAAAATGGCAGCTTCGTCGTATCGCGTAACCGCATAATAGCAGCACTAGCTTCGGGAGTCCTCGTCGTCGAGTCACCCGCCTCAGGAGGATCTCTCGCAACGGCAGAGTATGCTGATAGTTACTCTCGTCCAGTAATGGCTGTGCCAGGGCGTATCACTGATACTCAATCATTTGGCACTAACAACCTGATACGTATAGGCAAGGCGCGCCTAGTTCTCACCGCAGACGATATCATAGAGGAGCTTGGATGGCAACCAAGTTGCGGTACAGAGGTGACAAAATCTAGCAATATCGAAATAGAGCTCTCAGATGCCGAAAGTGCCGTGTTGCAGGCTCTCAGCACCTCTCCTACCGTAGAGTGGGAGAGGCTGATTAGTACCACAGGACTTAGCCTTGGAGAACTCTCTATGGTAGCTATGGATCTTGAACTCAAAGGATTGATACGCGCACTTCCAGGCAAACGCTATGAACTTATTTAATATCGCAGGCAAATGATTGACACTCACTCACATATGTACTCCGAAGAGTTCGACTCTGATCGCGACGAGGCACTCTGTCGCGCATGGGCAGCAGGCGTCGAACACCTGATACTTCCCGACATAGACTCTGATAGTCGTAGCCGCATGCTGGAACTCGCCACAAAGGAGCCCACGAGATGCCATGCCATGGCAGGACTACACCCCACATCGGTCAACGACAATCCTCGTTGGAGAGAGGAACTTGACGAGGTGGAGAGACTTCTCAACACAAGCCCCGTAAAACTATGCGGCATAGGAGAGATCGGTCTTGACCTCTATTGGAGTCGTGACTCGTATCACGAACAGCGTGAGGTGCTACACGCACAACTTGAGCTCGCCTTACAGCATGATATGCCCGTGGTGATACATACGCGCTCGGCATACAACGAGATGCTTGATGCCATAGCCACATATCGCGGACGAGGACTACGGGGCGTGTTTCACGCCTATGCCGATAGCGCAGATATGGCTCGAAAGCTCGAGCGTTTAGGAGAGTTTAAGTTTGGCATTGGTGGAGTCGTAACATTCAAAAACTCAGGGCTCGACAAGGTTGTAGCAGAGCTCCCTCTCGAACTACTACTCCTCGAAACCGACTCTCCGTACCTCACTCCAGTACCCCATCGTGGTAAGCGCAACGAGTCTGCATACATAGAGTACGTATGCCGCAAGATAGCCGATATTCATGGTCGTTCAGTAGAGGATATCGATCGAATCACAACAGCCTCGGCAAAGGAACTTTTTGCAATTTAGCCCACATGTGCGGCTATCAACACGTAGAAAATTGGGGTGATGACACGTAATTTTTCGCATAAAAAGTCATCATATCACAAATTATTCATATCTTTGTAAGGATATATCGGCACTAACGTCGACATATCCTTCATATATGAAGCGATCTTCAATACTTATTATATATACTGGTGGCACCATCGGTATGAAGACAGACGAGCTCACAGGAGCTCTTGTCCCCTTCGATTTTAGTGGAATTTACGAGGAGTTCCCATCGCTAAAGCGTCTCAATGTCGACATCGAGGTATTGACCATAAAACCACCTATCGACTCATCAAACGTAGCAATCGAAAACTGGGTTGACATGGCACGCATCATCCGTGACAACTACAGCCGCTATGATGGTTTTGTGATACTTCACGGCACAGATACAATGTCATACTCGGCATCGGCACTTAGCTTCATGCTCGAGAACTTGGCAAAGCCTGTGATATTCACCGGAAGCCAGATTCCCATTGGCATCTTGCGCACCGATGGTCGTGAAAACCTCATCACAGCTATCGAGATTGCTGGTGCGCGTAACGAAGATGGCTCGCCTGTAGTCCCCGAAGTGGCACTATACTTTCAAAACAGGCTCTTCCGTGGTAACCGCACAACAAAGTTTAGCGCCGAGGCACTAAATGCCTTTGCCTCGTTTAACTACCACCCACTTGCCGACGTGGGTGTAAACATCCAGTACGACACAGCTCACATCGCGCCATACGCTCCTGACTTTTCGGACGAGTTTCGTATCAGCGAGAATATGTCGAACGACGTTGTTGTGGTCAAACTCTTCCCAAGCATCCGCCCACAGACACTACGCGCAATGTTGCTCGAGAGTGGCGCACGCGGTGTAGTACTCGAGACATATGGAGCAGGTAATGCGCCCACGACCGACTGGTTTGTTGACCTTGTCAAGGAGGCTGTTGAGAGTGGCATCGTCGTGGTCAACGTGTCGCAGTGTAAGGATGGTGCCGTGCAGATGCACCTCTACGAGACAGGATTGGCACTACAAGAGGCTGGCGTGGTGTCGGGTCACGATATGACAATCGAGGCAGCAGTGACAAAGCTAATGTACGTTTTAGGCAAAAATTTGCCATTAGCAGAAACCATTGACTTGATGCGACGTCCACTTCGAGGCGAATTTACTTTGTAAATGATTGTTTATTTTAAAAAAAAAATGTAAATTTCGCACTGATAATTGGCTTAAACATCAAGTGGTGCTTACGTTGCAAAGTGCGATTTTGATGTAACATGTTGATTGATATCGTATTTGACACACAGTGAGCTGCCTCTGGAGCACCTCACAAGTGTGCTTTTATGGTAGGATATTATTTTTGAAGAAGATACAAAAACTAAAATACAGAGAAAACAACTACTAAAAATTACAAATTTTAACTAAACAAAATCATTATGAAAAAATTATTTTTGGTTTTGGCAGCTGCTGCTCTCTCATTCGGCGCTGCTTATGCACAGGAGGCTGATCAGGCTCCCGCAAATGAGGTAGCACAGACTGAGGTTGTTGCCGAGGCTGATGTTGTAACTGAAGAGCCTGCTGGCGAGCCTATGCACTTCGCTCTTATGAAGAAGTTCCTCGAGGGTGGTTGGGGCTGGATGCTTCCAGTGCTTGTCTGCTTGATCCTTGGTTTGGCAATCTCTATCGAGCGTATCCTCTACATGACATTCGCTCAGATCAACACTAAGAAGTTTGTTGCTCAGGTTGAGAAGCTTCTCAACGAGAAGGGCATTGAGGCAGCTAAGGAGTACTGCCACAATACTCGCGGTCCTATCGCTTCAATCTACTATCAGGGTCTTATGCGCTATGACCAGGGTCTTGAGGCTGTTGAGAAGGCTGTCGTATCTTACGGTTCAGTTCAGCAGGGCTTGATGGAGTCAGGTCTCTCTTGGGTTTCACTCTTTATCGCTTTGTCTCCATCACTCGGTTTCATGGGTACCGTTGTTGGTATGATTCAGGCATTCGACGATATCGAGCGTTCTGCAACAATGTCTCCTACCGTTGTAGCAGGTGGTATCAAGGTGGCTCTTTTGACCACTATGTTGGGTCTTATCTCTGCTGTTATTCTCCAGGTGTTCTTCAACTACATCCTCTCTAAGATTGAGTCGCAGGTAGTTAACATGGAGGATACTTCTATCTCATTGGTAGATATGCTCACTGCATACAGCAAGAAATAATTAAAGAGATCTAACATACAATAGAAAACTATTATGAAAAAATTACATAGAATAGTATTCCTCATCCTCGCACTGATCTCGGTCGGTTTGATGGCATGGGCTATTGTTGTCGGCATGCAGGCTCCAGACTCGGACAAGATTGCTGACATCGTAGGCATGGCTTATCAGTACGACGAGAATGGTGAGGAGATGTTGGATGAGAACGAGAGCCCTATTCCAGTAGTATCTACTACTCAGGGTATCGAGTCGATGGGCGTCGCTACAATTAACCAGATGAGAAAGTCTGACGCTACCATCTATGGCACAACACTCGAGAAAATCAAGAATATCGAGTCTAAGATCGCTGAGATCGAGGAGCAGCTTGCTTCTAGCGACAACAAGGCCGTGAAGGATGCTGAGGCTAAGGTTGCCGAGCTCTCTGCAAAGCGTCGTTTGACTGCTGAGGAGAAGAAGGAGCTTGAGAAGAACAAGAAGATCGTTGAGGACTTCAACAACCTTCCAAAGACCTTGGACGAGCTTAAGGCTAAGGTTGTATGGACAGCTGAGATGACTGAGTCTGAGAAGGTCATTGCTATGGCAGAGGCTGAGTTCAAGGGTGTTCAGGAGGCTGTTGCTAAGGCTAACGAGGCACTCAATGCAAAGAAGGGCGAGTATGAGCCTGCAGTTGCTCTCATCGAGAACTTGACCAAGGTTGCTAACACTAAGATCGCAGAGGTAGAGGGTCGTGCAGACTATGTTGCTACATTCGACGAGCTTACTGGTTCTAAGGCACTCAACGCAGCTCAGAAGCGTGAGCTTGCTGGCGTTAAGAACGTTATCGCTGACTACCAGAAGTTGCTTAACGACCGTAAGGTTGCTATCGACAACGAGACAGCATTCGAGTCGAACCTTCCTATGTTGAAGGAGGCTATTGCTCAGGCAGAGCTCGACCAGCACTCTATCAAGGAGTTGGGTAAGGTTATCAGCTACAACATCTACTGGGTATACTTCCTTTTGGTATTTGCCGTTGTATTTGTTGTTGTTGGCTTCATCCTCAACTTCTTCCAGAACTCAGGTAACTTGGTTGTAACTATCGTTGCAGCAGTTACTGTAGTAGCGGTAGTTCTCGCAGCATATTATATTGGTAAGAGCCACGAGTGGTTGGATGGCACAGTACTCTACGTTACTAACAGCGTAGGTCAGCCTATCCTTGACGCAGCTGGCGAGCCTATTCCATTCGGTCTTGGCACCGATCCAGAGACTCGTACAGTATTCTCTGCTACTGAGAATACGATTGCTGACGTTAGCATTTGGATTACTTACCTTGCATGTGCTGGTGCACTTCTCGCAGCATTGTATTCATCATTGCGTGGCATTTTTAAATCGTAGTTTATGGCAAAGTCGAAGAGAAAGGCTGGAGAGATTAACTCCAGTTCAATGGCGGATATCGCGTTCTTGCTGTTGATATTCTTCATGGTAACCACTACGATGGATGTCGACTCGGGTATGAAGCGTACGCTCCCCCCTATTG